>Ga0187777_10000002_pt1 | contig 281363 bp, 261 predicted proteins | sample 1015_Q2_SP5_10_M_FD_132416 | JGI IMG/M metagenome (GOLD analysis project Ga0187777, IMG submission 132416) | Tropical peat soil microbial communities from peatlands in Department of Meta, Colombia - 1015_Q2_SP5_10_MG | ecosystem: Environmental > Terrestrial > Soil > Wetlands > Peat | place... | reverse complement strand
GTCCAATCACGTTCAGATAAGTGCCCGGTCCGAAGTTTGTGCGCATCAACCCGTGACTCGGAACCCAGCAAACGGAGCACGAGCTGTTCTTTGGACATCTCGAGGCTGAAAAAGGCTACGGACTTCCCTTTCTCAATTGCGGCGTAAGACGCGATGTTGAGGCAGAACGCCGTCTTGCCCATCGATGGCCTGCCGGCCACGATAATGAGGTCGCTCTGCTGCAGGCCTGATGTTCTCTCATCCAGATCCACGAAACCGGTAGGGAGGCCGGTAACCATCTCTTTTCGTTCATAGAGCCGTTCGACGATCGCGAAACTGTGACCGACGATCTTTTTCAAAGGGATAAACGAGTCTTTGATCTTGTTCTGGGCAATCTCGAAAATCGATCGTTCCGCCCGGTCCAGGAGTTCATCGATGTCCTGAACGGTCCGGGAATCGTCGTAGCTCTGCGTGATTATGTCAGTTGCGGCATGGATAAGCCTGCGCAGAACGGCTTTCTCGCGGACGATCCGTGCATGGTTCCTGATATTGGCTGCCGTGGGCACAAGACTGACGAGATATGCGAGATATGACGCGCCGCCGACGGACTCTAGCCCGACCTTGCCGCGAAGCGCGTCAGTCAGCGTAATGAGGTCGATCGCCTCTCCGGTCTCAAACATATCGAGCATCACGGAAAATATCCGGTTATGAGTGTCCTTGTAGAAATCATCAGGCGAAAGAGTTTCGACGACTTTGTTGATGGAGTCGTTTTCGATAAGTATGGCGCCGAGCACCATCTGCTCTGCCTCGATATTCTGCGGAGGGAGTTTCTGGAGCGATACCTCGGTCTGAACTGACATGTTCTACCTCGAAACTGACGGATGGGGGAAAAATAAAAAATAACGGCAAATGGATACATCAGTCTGAAATAACAAGCCCGTTCGAAGGAACGGGCCGTCAAGTCCGCTTCATGAACGGACAGGTTGAAAAGGGGTCGATGCTATTCTGCTGCAATCACTGAGACTTTGAGGTCCGCATAGACATCGGCGTGCAGTTTGACAGAAACCGTAAAGTCGCCAAGCCGCCTTATGGGTTCATCGAGAACGATCTTTCTCTTGTCGATGGTCACACCCTGCGCTTTCATGGCTTCGGCGATATCCATGGAAGTGACGGAGCCAAAAAGTTTGCCCTCTTCTCCCGCATTGGCCTTGATCGTAATCGAGAGGCCCTTGATCCTGTCGGCGTCCGCTGTCGCCTCTTTCTTCAGTTTTCTGATGCGGTCGGCCACCATTTTTTTCGCATGTTCCATGGCGCGGAGGTTTTTCGGTGTGGCCTCGATGGCTTTTTTCAAGGGTACCAGATGGTTTCTCGCATACCCGTCCGCTACTTTGACAAGATCGCCTATTTTCCCCAAATTATCAATATCTTCGCGTAAAATTACCTGCATTTGCGTTACAACTCCTTTCGAGCCTTTATGAATGGCAAGATACTACCAGAAATCAGGGCGAGGTGTCAATAAGGAATTGCGCGCGTATTATCGTGTACTAACTTCCCGAGGGTTCAATATCTAAGGTTTCATTCTGTGCCCCTCTTACCTCCTACCCGTTTCTTCAGCTCATGCAGTTTGTTCATCGCGTCGAGCGGCGTCATAGCGTCCAGGTTCAGGTCGGCAAGCTCTTTAAAGAGGAGCCCCGCCTCGCTTGCGAACAGTCCGAGCTGCGGCTCAATCGCCTCCGTTTCTTGGGCTTTTCCATCTTGCATGTTCCTTCCCCGAACTCTCCTTGATTCTCCATCTCCTATCCTGATTTTTGACGCAGCCACCGGTTCACCCAGTTCATTGAATTCAGCCTGTTCAAGGTTCTCGAGCACCTCCCTCGCCCTCTGAATCACCGCCGGAGGAAGCCCTGCGAGCCGGGCCACTTGGATGCCGTATGACTTGTCCGCGCCTCCTTCCACAACCCTCCGGAGGAAGATGATCTGGTCGTTCCATTCCTTGATGGCAACCGTGTAGTTCTTCACACGGTCCATGGTGAGCGCAAGTTCGGTGAGTTCATGGTAGTGCGTGGCAAAAAGGGTCCTGGCCCTGAGTTTTGCATGGATATATTCGGCCACGGCCCAGGCTATGCTGATGCCGTCGAAGGTACTCGTTCCTCTCCCGATCTCATCGAGGATGATGAGGCTGCGATCCGTCGCGTTATTCAGGATGTTTGCGGTCTCGTTCATCTCAACCATGAAGGTGCTCTGGCCGTGGGAGATGAAGTCGGACGCACCCACGCGTGTGAATATCCTGTCCACGAGGCCTATCTGCGCCTCGCGTGCGGGGACGAGGCTGCCCATCTGCGCCATGATCGTGATCATGGCCACCTGCCGCATATAAGTAGATTTTCCAGCCATGTTCGGCCCGGTGAGGATCACGAGTTGATTCTCTTCGCAGTCCAGAATTGTGTCGTTCGGGATGAATCGCTCTTCAGCTGAAACCTGTTCGATTACAGGATGCCTGCCATCAATGATCCGCAGCGTGTCTCCTTCGAGGATCGCCGGCCTGGTGTAATTGTTCTTGGCCGCCGCTTCCGCGAGGGATGCCAGGCAGTCGAGAACGGCAAGCCGCCGCGCCATATCCTGAATTCTTACGGTCGATCCGGCCACTGATTCCCGTACCTGCTGGAACAGCCGGTACTCCATGTCGAGTATCTTCTCCTCGGCGCCGAGCACCTTATCCTCATATTCCTTCAGTTCCGGTGTTATAAACCGTTCCGCGTTTGCGAGCGTCTGTTTCCGGATATAATCCGGCGGTACATTCTGGAGATTCGTCTTCGTCACCTCGATATAGTACCCGAAGACCTTGTTGTAGCTCACCTTGAGCGAACCGATGCCCGTGCGCTCACGTTCGCGACGTTCGATGCCAGCTATCCATCCCTTGCCTTCGGAGCTAATGGACCGAAGTTCATCCAGTTCCCGGTTGTACCCCTTTTTGATCAACCTTCCTTCCCGCAAGGTATAAGGCGGGTCATCAGCAATAGCGCTGTCGATGCGCTGAAAGACCTCCCGGAGGTCATCCCATTCTTCCGTCAAGGCGTATGTCAGGCGGGAATTGCAATTGGATAACAGCTGGCGGACCTGCGGAAGCGACGCAAATGACTGCTTGAGTGCGAGCAGATCCCGTGCGTTTGCCACACCAAGTGACACCCGGCTTATGAGCCTTTCCAGATCGTACACCTTGCCGAGGACAGTCCTCAGGTCAGCGCGAAGCTGGTGTCCTTCCCTGAGCTCGGTCACTGCCTCATGCCGGCGCTCGATCTCGACTGCATCCATGAGCGGGTTCAGAAGCCATTCACGCAGTTTTCTTCCGCCCATGGAAGTGGCAGTGAAATCAAGGACAGAAAGAAGCGTTCCTTTTAAGGAGCCGTCGTAGATGTTCTTGACCAGTTCAAGAGTTCTCTGACATGACGGATCAAGAACCATGTACGATTGCGTGAGAAAGGGTTTTATCCTGCGAATGTTCTCGAGACTGGTCTTCTGTGTCTCCTCAATATACCGGAGCGCCGCACCCGCAGCGGAGATGCCGATCTTCATGCCACTGCAGCCGAATCCTTCAAGTGAGGCAGTCTTGAAATGGTCGAGAAGAGCACGATTGGCGGTCTGCCAGTCGAACGTCCACTCGTCGTGCGTGTTAATCGCCTGCGTGTATTGCCGAAGCAGGCTCGAAAGCCCTGTATCGATCTGATAACCCCTGGGCAGTACGATCTCACGGGGAGTAAACCGTGCCAGCATAGTATCCAGTTCCGCGAAATTGCCGGTCCCGTCTATTTGGGCAACGAAGAAGTCTCCCGTTGAAATATCGAGAAATGCAAGTCCGTAACCTTCCTTCGCCGGACAGAGGGAGGCGAGGTAATTGTTATCCTTCGCATCGAGCAGGTTCGAGTCGAGCACCGTTCCCGGCGTTACTACGCGGATCACCTCTCGTTTCACTATGCCCTTCGCGAGTTTGGGGTCCTCCACCTGTTCGCAGACCGCGACTTTAAATCCCCGCCGGATGAGCTTAGCGATATAGCCTTCTGCTGCATGATACGGGAACCCGCAGAGCGGCGTCTCGATGCCCTTGGATCTGTTGCGTGCAGTAAGCGTTATCTCGAGAACCTTTGACGCGGTCACCGCGTCCTGGTCGAACATCTCGTAAAAATCGCCCATGCGGAAAAGCAGAATCGCGTCAAGGTGCTGGCGTTTGATCTCGCGGTACTGCTTCATTAGAGGAGTCAAGTCATCCATGAAATATGGGGAAATCACCGGACCACAGATTTGGGCAGACGAAAGCGGATGATGTTCATGGGGAACCGTGATTTGCTATGTCGCAGCGGCCTGCGCATTTCCCGTAAATCCGCTTCTTCTGCGTGCATCTGAATCCCAAAATTCGCTTTCGGTATTTTCTTTGAGCTTTTTTAACGTACAGCCTAAGTCTTTCAGAGGTGCCGTTGGCCGAGTCGGGCATCACGCGCTGACACTGTATCGCCGCCCGCCTGGTGATGAACGATCTTGAAGCGCACGTGTGCTGGGAATCCGGCGCCTGCGGCCCAACAGTTACCCACGATACATCCTATCCTCCATAGTGCGCAGATACGATCCTCGATATCAGAATTCAGAATTCGGGATACGGGTGACAGATTGGCATCTTCATAGATCTGCCTTCCGCCGCCAGTAACGCAAGATCCGCTTCATCCCTTCTGCGCACTCTCCATCTTCGCGATGACTTTCTTAATATCTTCCCAAACGAGTTTCTTGTCCGCCGGATTTCTGAGAAGGTACGCGGGATGAAATGTGGGCATGAGCGGGATTCCCTGATACGTATGCCACCGTCCGCGGAGCGACGTGATCCCCTCTTTGGTTTTGAGCAGAGTTTTGACGGCGACATTGCCGAGGGCGATGATACACTTTGGCTTAATCACCTGGAACTGCTTGATAAGGAACGGCTCGCAGGCCTCTATCTCATCCGGCTCGGGGTTCCGGTTGTCCGGCGGCCTGCATTTTACAATATTGCAGATGTAAACGTCATCGCGTCGGAGCTTCATGCCTTTAACGATAATGTCCGTCAGGAGCTGTCCGGCCGCACCCACGAATGGTCTCCCTTGCTGGTCTTCCTCATACCCTGGCCCCTCGCCCACGAACACAAGCACCGCGGCCGGGTTGCCCTCGCCGAAGACGATGTTCTTTCTCCCCTTGGAAAGTTTGCACCGGGTGCACTCCCCGAGTTCAGCACGGACGGCCGTAAGTCCCCCGGATCGAGACTCTGCCGGTTTCCCCGACCCTGGTACATTTTCGCTCGCGGCTGCAGCGGTTTGCGGCGCATTCACCGCATAAGGGATACCAACTGCCGTCAGGGAAGCGATCCCGGAAGGGATCTGCTCGATTGAGCCCACCCCCAGCGCCTTCAAGTACTCAACATGCGTCCTGACTTGTGTTACGATATCTAATAGCTCGCGTTGAATGTCATTCATTGCAATCTCCGGATCTTCCCTGCGCACATGAAAGCCCGAACTTCATCGGCCAGATGGAGCTAGCTTGTAAGACAACCAGGCGAACCAGCGGAAAAAAGACGATTGGCCACTCTTTCTATGGTCCGTGCTCAATGACGTGATAGCGGTGGGATCCGCTGTGCATGTTGGAACTTGCGCTTTGGCCTTTACTCAGTTTCCCCACTTCAGTTTGGTCCGCAGGATTTCGTAATAGCCCTTGGAGGGATGTTTAATCAGCCTCATCCTGAACCGGGACCGCCTTATTTCAACGATATCGTCCCGTTCGAGTGAAAAACCAATCTGTCCATCGAGTGTAAGCGACACATCTTCGCTCTGCGAGATCAGGCGCACGGTGACCACCACACTATCAGGCAGGGCAATCGGGCGATTGGAGAGCGTATGCGGACATATCGGCGTCACCACAAAGCAGTGGATGGTCGGATGGATGATGGGGCCCCCTGCAGAAAGCGAATAGGCCGTCGAACCCGTCGGTGTTGCGACAATCAGGCCGTCAGATCGAAGTGTGGTAAGGTGGCCGCCATTCACCGATACTTTAAGCTCCATCATGCGCGCGAGGGCACCTTTGTTGATAACCGCGTCGTTCAGGACGCGGTACCGTGCTACACGCCGTCCTCTGCGTAGGACGCTCGTTGTGAGCATCATCCGGTCCTCGGTCTCGAGCTTGCCCGCTATCGCCTTTTCCAGGTTGTCGTACAGCTCATCGAGCGAGACCTCAGCCATGAATCCCAGACTCCCGAGGTTCACACCGAAGATGGGGACTTCGGCATGTGCATCGGCCACATGCCTTGCAGCAGACAGAAGTGTCCCGTCGCCACCAAGAATTATCAGCATTTCGACAAGGGAGGGGATTTCGGCACGGTCATATCCTTGCACGTTCATGGACGCAGCGGTTTGGTTGTCAATGAATACTCTCTTCCCCCGCGACAAGAGCCACGCCATCAGCTTCTTCGCCGCCTTCTGCGCAGCAGGGATATCTTTTGCGATGATACCGATTTTTTTCATTCCGTGAGTTCACCCGTAGCGTTCTTTATCACGAAGAAGGGACGGCATGCCGCATGACCTATTCGACGTCCCGCCTCATTTGAAACGGTCTATCCTGATGACGCTATCCCTTTTCTGTGTAAAAAATCCTGTTGCCGACTAATTGTCTGCTCAAGTCATGCAGCAGTTTCTCGTACCTTTCCCCTTCGGCCAGGAATCCTATCTCGCGGCTACGATCATCTACGTAGTTGAGATACACGCTGAGCCGTTCCGCAGGGAGTTCATCCTCCGCGCGCTCGGCCCATTCTATCACTGTCACGCCGTCGGAATCAATATACTCCTCGAATCCGATTCCCTCTAGCTCTTCGGGTTCTTCGAGACGGTAGAGATCAATATGGTAAAACGGAACCCGCCCCTTGTACACGTTCACAAAGGTAAACGTCGGACTGGTGATATACTGATCATGCACTTCAAGCCCCAGCGCGATGCCGTAGGAAAAGCTCGTCTTGCCTGCACCGAGATCGCCGTATAGGCAGACCGTGTCGCCTGATTGGAGTCGTGATCCAAGTATTCGGCCAACCTGCCAGGTTTGCTCCGGGCTAGACGTGATCACGCTGAACATCATTCAACCTGCCGTCCGACGGCTTTGACCATGTCTCGCTTGCCGACTATGCCGATGACCTTGCCCCCCTCGATAACCGGGAGCAGGTGCACTTTTTTCTCGGCCATGATCGTGGCAATGTCCACTACCGTCGTTTCTCCTGTGATCGTGACAACTTTTCGGATGCAGATATCACCGACCTTGGTCGCGGCCATGCGCTTCACTTCCTCCTCGAATTTCCTGGAGCTCTCGATGTAGATAGCTGCGTCGAGGAAGCTTACCACCGTTGGGATGTGCAGACGCTTGTTTCGGCTGATGAGATCGTTCTCGGTCACGATCCCGAACAGCGAGCCCGCATCGTCCAGGACCGGCGCTCCGCTGATCTCATTCTTCATGAGGAGGGAAGCTAGTTCCTCTATGGAGGTCTCCGGTTTAACCGTTACGACGTCCCTGGTCATGATATCTTTCGCGGTCAGCATGATGTCACCACCATTGTTCTGAATTTTACACTTTCGCTCTTTTTGCCGGGATCATTTCATGGCTTCGCTTATCGCATCCGGGATCTTCTCTATCAGATCCCCGGCAATCATGCCTGTCTCGCCTTTCTCCTTCGCAGCCAGGTCGCCTGCCAAGCCGTGGAGATAGACACCCAGGCATGATGCTTCCGCTGCGGTATATCCCTGCGCCAAAAGGCTGCCAATCATACCGGTAAGCACATCACCCGTGCCGCCCGTCGCCATGCCGGGGTTCCCCGTGGAGTTGACGAACAGACGGCCGTCGGGAATCGCTATCACCGTGCCAGCGCCTTTGAGCACGAGTATTATCTTGTATTTCGCGGCGAAAGCGGCTGCAACGCCAATCCTGTCCTTCTGCACATCTCCGGATGAGATGCCGAGAAGCCTGCCCAGTTCGCCGGGATGAGGCGTCATGATGACAGGCGCTTTGGTCTTCTTGAGCACATCGAGAGAGCCGGCAAGAGCGTTTATCGCGTCTGCGTCAATCACCATTGGGATGGTAAGACGTTGAACCAGCATCCGCACCATTTGGACCGTCTCATAGTGGGTCGAAAGACCAGGTCCGACAGCACAGGCGCTCAGCCTCGCAGCAGCCTTGAGCAGTTCATCCTCTGCTCCAATGCCAAATGTCCCGTCGATGCTTTCCGCTGATGGAATGCACATGGCCTCGAAAATTTGCTGTTGAATAATGGAGACGAGGCTGTTCGGCGTGGCAACGCTCACGAGTCCTGCGCCGGCCCGAAGGGCGCCGCGGGCGGCCATGACCGCCGCCCCGGCCTTTCCGAGTGAACCGGCAACGACCATGAGGTGGCCGAAATCGCCCTTGTGCGAATCCGGGGCTCGGCGGCCGAGAAGACCCCATGCGTACCCGCGATCTAAAAGATGAGTGTTAATTTTTTCCTTTTCCATGACCTCGAACGGGATGCCGATATCGGCAATCCGCACCGTTCCGGCATGCCGCGCGCCAGGATGGAGCGCGAGTCCGCGCTTAAGGAGCGCGAATGTGACCGTAAGGTCAGCCCTGATCGCCGATCCCATGACATCACCCGTGTCGGCGTTGATGCCGGTGGGCATGTCTACGGCAACCAGAGGTTTACCCGACGCATTCATCATCTCCACGGCAAAAGCATAGGTCCCCGTGAGGGCCGTTGAGAGACCTACGCCGATGAGCGCGTCGACCAGAATATCGGACCACGCTACAACATCGGCAATGGCACCTGTCGACGCATTTTCGATAATCTCGACACATGTCTTCCTGAGGATGGACAGATTGACCTTCGCTTCACCCGTGACTGTGCCGAAGGAGGCAAGCAACGCTACCCGAACCGGCACGCCGCGTATCATGAGCCGCCGGGCCAAAGCCATGCCGTCTCCGCCGTTGTTGCCCTTGCCGCAGATGATGCCGACTTTCACGCCGGCAAGACCGTCGAAGAAGGAGTCCATCTCGGCCATAACGGACGCTGCCGCGTTCTCCATAAGGACCGGACCGGGGATGCCGAATTCCTTGATCGCCCTGCGGTCGATGTTCCTCATCTGCGCTGCTGTAGCAATCTTCATCAGTTTTTCCCGTTCATGAGGGTGAGCGCTTACCACAAACACTTTCTATCGCGGTTCACTTGCCGAATGTACCGTGCCTCCCGCGAGCACCACATGAGCCACGGCATAACCTTCATCATGGGAGTAGCTGAGCAGTATTTGCTTGACGCCTTTAAGGTCCATGAGGTCCTTGATCCTCCCGGATATGTTTACGATCGGACCTCCGCCGTCGCCATGAAGCACCTCGATATCCGTCCACTTCACGCCGGCGCTCCACCCCGTGCCGATGGCCTTGAGCACGGCCTCTTTGGCCGCAAACCTGCCCGCATAGTGCTGCGCCGGAAATTTTTGCCGGGAGCAGTATGCACGCTCCCGCTCAGTGAATACTCTCTCAATAAATCCTGAATGATTCTTTCCAGCCTTGTCGATACGGTCGATCTTCACCAGGTCAATACCGATACCGATGATCATGTCTCCCTCCATGCACCGCAAACTCAAAATTCAAAGCTGAAAAATCAAAGTAATTGCTTCATCTCTCTCACGGCACGCTCAAGCCCGACGAGCGATGCTCGTGAAATAATGCTGTGGCCGATGTTCAGCTCTTGCACTTCAGAAATCCGGGAAATCTGCTGCACGTTCGAATAGTTCAAGCCGTGGCCTGCGCCCACGCGTAGTCCCAGGCTTGCCGCGAGCCTTGCGCTCTCTACGATCTTCAAGAGTTCCCGTTCGCGCTCTTTTCCGGCCCTGGCGTTCGCGTACGCGCCCGTGTGTATCTCCACCCAGTCCGCGCCGGTCCTTTTCGACGCCTCGATCTGCTCTTCGTCAGGATCGATAAAGAGGCTGACGGCAATCCCTCCTCGCCTGAGATGTGCGACATACTCAGTAAGAAAAGGGACACGGGAAGCCACTTCGAGCCCTCCTTCGGTCGTAAGCTCTTCCCTTCTCTCCGGCACAAGCGTTGCCATATCCGGTTTGGTTTGTACCGCGATCAGCCGCATCTCTTCGGTTGCAGCCATTTCGAGGTTCAGCTTGGTCTGCACAATCTCGCGGAGCAGCTTCAGGTCGCGGTCATGAATATGTCGCCGGTCTTCCCGGAGGTGCGCGATGATACCATCTGCGCCTGCTAGTTCGGCGATTACGGCCGCGGCAATCGGGTCGGGTTCGACACCCTTTCTCGCCTGCCGAATCGTAGCTATATGGTCGATATTCACGGACAGCCTGGACATGAAGCGATTCCTCGCTCAAATTTCTCGTTTTTCAAATTTTATCACCTCTCCTCCAAAATATCCAGAAAATTTGTGCCAACGGGCTCTACTGAACACCTTTCCGGTGGTTGGGGTTCGGTACCTCTGGCCTTGACCGCACAGGTCGTCTCTGATATAGTTACGTATATGTTCGAAGGAGGTAGCCAGATGGTGCGCGTCACAAGATTATGGGTTTTGCCTCTATCTCTATGGTTGCTGATGTTCACACACGCTGCTTCGGCCCAGGAGACGAAGGTAGTAACGGCTGAGGGTGTTGCTGCGATACAGCAGGGAGCGGTCGACATGGCACGCGATGCCGCGCTTGAGGACGCCCAAAAGAGGGCGGTCGAAATGGCTGTCGGCATCCTGATCGATTCTCAGACCCAGGTCGAGAACTATCAGCTCATCAGCGACAAGATCCTCTCGCAGACAAAGGGGTACATCAAGCATTATAATATCGCGAGCGAGACCACAGACAATGGACTGCTGCGTGTCCGTATAAACGCCGAGGTCGCTCTGGGCCAGCTAAACAACGATCTTTCCGCCATCGGCATTCTCCTCGGCCAGATGCATAAGCCCCGGACCATGATCATGATCGCTGAACAGAATGTCGGACGCGAGTGGCACGCCTGGTGGTGGGGATATCAGGGAGAGCAGACGGATATCGGCGTCGTGGAGAACACTTTCATGGATGTTTTTACGCAAAAGGGTTTTGAATTTATCGACCACGCTGCTGCCGCAAAAGAGATCAAGGTGACTGCGGCATATAAAATCCAGAACCTTTCTGCTGAACAGGCCAAGACGCTGGGCAATCAGGCAGACGCCGAGGTCGTGATCGTGGGCAACGCGGTTGCCAAATTGTACGGCGATGTCGGAGGTGGGATGAAATCGGTGCAGGCTGACCTTTCTGCCAAGGCGATTCGCACCGATACGGGCCAGGTGATAGCGACGGTAACTACCCACGCCGCCGCCGTGCACATCACTGATACCACCGCTGGAATCGATGCTCTTAAGAAAGCGTCAAATCAGGCAGCGGAGCAGATGATGGAGAAGATTCTCGCCGTCTACTCCCGGGAGGCAGGCGGTACGAGGTCTGTCGACATCACAATAACGGGCCTGAATAAAACCCAGTTCGTGAAGTTCAAAGACGTGCTCAGGAACCAGGTCCGCGGCATTAAGGATTTACATGAGCGGAGCTTTAACGGGACGACAGCACGAATATCGGTTGATTCCAAGGTGAGCACCCAGACCCTTTCCGATGATCTGCTGCTCAGGGATTTCGGCGCTTTTACGGTCGAAGTCGTGAACTCGACGGCGAATTCCCTGGAACTGAAGGTCTCCCCGAAATAGCTTTTTCAGCGGTCCGCGGGACAGCTCACAACCGGTGATCGGCACGGGCATTTTGTGCGGCAGATATTTGTCCGCCGGCGCCGTTCTTGTTTATCCCGACCGCAATGCGACCGGATATCAAGAGAATAGACTTCCTTCCGCTGCTTTCTGATCCCGGTCTCCTCGCATCAGCCAACACCTACCATGCGTTTGGCGGAAACAACCGTGTTTCTCAGAAGGATGCCAATGGTCACTGGGCCAACTCCTCCGGGTACGGGTGTAATGAGGGATGTCTTCTTCGAGACCGGCTCAAAATCGACGTCCCCTACAGTCCTTCCGTCCCGCAAGACGTTGATCCCGATGTCCACAACAACCGCACCTTCTTTTACCATGTCAGCCTTAATCAGACCCGGTCGTCCGGTCGCGGTGCAAAGAATATCGGCCAGTCTGGTCTCACCGCCGAGGTCCTTGGTCTCACGATGGCAGACGGTGACTGTAGCCTCCTTGGCGAGCATCATCATCGCGAGCGGTTTGCCAACTGCCAAGCTTTTGCCGACTATCACAACCTTCTTCGACTTAAGATCAACGCCGTAATGTTCCAACATCCTCATGACGCCGTAAGGCGTACATGGAAGAAAGGTTGACCTGACGGACAGAGTAATCCCGGACTCGAAGAGCTGGGACGTAGACTCATCCGCCGAAAGACGGCCAACAGAAATTGCGCCCTGTCCATCGACGTCCTTTTCAGGCGCGATAGCGTTTACTACCTTTCTGGTGTCGATGTGAGGAGGAAGCGGCATGAATACGAGGATGCCGTTTGCTCGCTCGTCGTTGTTGAGCGTTTTTATCAGATTCAAAATCTCGTTCATGGACGCTGTGGCGGGTAAGGTATGGTTAAAGATATCGATCCCGACCCGTACCGCTGCGCTTTGGATAGCCTGATAGTACATGTAGGATGACCTGTCATCACCTACGAGCATTAGAGCCAGGCCAGCCCGAATGCCGTGCTTCGAGAGCCGGGCAGTCTCTTCCTTGACCGCCGCTATGATCTTTGAAGAAATATCGATCCCTTTCATCAACTGAGCCATAAGACCTCCGGTGATTTCCTCCCCACGAATATTTAAAAAAGAGACGTACTATATCTCATTTAGCATGGTCCCGAATTTCAGGATGGCGGATCTGGCCGCCAAGGTTCGTCGTCAGGCCGACGGCTCCCGCGACAACCAGAGACAACACGAGTACCAAGATCACGACCCATCTCGGTATGGAGCCGGATCGTCGGAGCAGGAAAAGCCCGACGAAGGCTATGGCGCCCAGCGCTCCCATCAACACAAGCGCAAGAGAAGCCGCTTCCTCGTGCCTGCTGATATAGGCTTCGGTTACACCTGGAAGATTCTTGACCGCTTCTTCGGCTTTCTGACCCGTGAAATATACAGCAAGGGTCGTCAATGCGATGAGCACGAACAGGCCCAAGCTCACTTTCTTCACATCTTCGCTTTTCCTGACAAGAGCATAAACGAGCAGAAGAACAGCCCCAAGAGTACCGATGACCGGAAAATGATTTATCATGAGATGCACATGCGCCCAGTTCATAGGAAGTTCTCCATCCGTTACCGGATGACCATGCTGCCTCGTTTTGATCTTGTATGCCCGATTATTTCAGACACGCATTGTCCTTGATCAGTTCCTTTTTGAAATCATCCACATAATGTCGCACTTCTTCCCGGCACCACCCGAGTTCTTTCCCCGCGATTTCGGCGATCTTTTCTGCCTGCTTCTGCCCTCGTGTTCCAGTCATCCCGAGATGCAACCTGCGGAGAATGATGTCGGAAAGAGTCTTCGCACCTTCCTCCAGTACGCTGTACAAAACCTGGGCATAGATGTCCCTGCTCTCTGGTGAGATGGCCTCACCCAGGTCCGGATCCATCGCGACGAGATCGAGCACCCGTTGTGCTCGCGAGCCGTAGAGCTGGATTAAATGGCGCACAGTCTCCACGCTAAGCTTATGCCGTGCCGACATCTCAGGCACGGCTGCCTTCAGGTAATCATCGTACCCAGTAGGCAGGCCGCCAGCCAATGGCTTCTTATCTGTGATGCAGACGCTCTTCACGCCCAGCGTCCCGCACGCCGCATCCATGACGTCTTTCGCCATTGCCCGGTAGGTTGTGAGTTTGCCTCCCGCGATTGTGATGACCCTTTTGTTCCTCCCCTCCCTGATGACCCGATGCTTGCGTGATATTTTGGACTCGCTCGATCCCGAAAAGGCGAGCGGTCGTATCCCCGCATACGTATAAAGGATCCTCTCTCGTGTGAGGTTCATACCCGGCAGGATTCGCCTGCTTTGAACGAGGAGGTAGTTCACATCATCGCTGTCGGCATGCACCTCATCCAGATCGCCCTGGTATCTCGTATCCGTCGTGCCAATGAGAGAGTACGCATCAAGAGGAATGATAAAGAACATCCTTCCGTCCCGGGCTGAAACGAACAAAGCTTGCTCGGAGAATTTAGGGAAAACGAGATGGATCCCTTTCGTCGGGAATATGATTCTGTTGGTATCGATGTGTCCGGCCGCCCGAACCATATCTATCCATGGGCCTGCCGCATTGATCAGGACTTTCGAGCGGAAGGTATGTGCCCGATTTGTTAGAACGTCCCGCGCCGCGACAGCGATGCCGGTGTTCGTCTCTTCGATCCTCTCTGCGCGAACATAGTTCAGCATTTTGGCCCCTGCTTCGCGGGCTCCAATTATGTTCTCGATTACGAGTCGTTCTGGCATCATGATCTGATGGTCGTAGAACAGTGCACTGCCTTTGAGGCCTTCCTGGTTCAGGCGAGGCTCGAATCGCAACGCTTTTTCTCTCCCGCAGACAAAATAGTGCGGGATTTCCTTCTCGTGTGACAGCATATCATAAAGATGGATACCGATGGAAATGACCGTTCTTCCATGCTGATCGCCCTTATAGATGGGAATGAGTATTGGCATAGGATGAATGAGATAAGGCGCCTGCCGGCGTAAGATGGCTCGTTCGCGGAGAGACTCGGCTACCAGACCCATCTCGAAATTCGCCAGATACCGCAGGCCTCCATGAATCAGGCGAGTGGATCTGGACGTCACGCCCGAAGCGAAGTCTCCTTTTTCGAGGAGCAAACAGGAAAGACCGCGAAGCGCCGCGTCCCGTGCGGTGCCGGCGCCCGTAATGCCCCCGCCAATCACGATAATGTCGAAGGTTCGATCGAGGCTGGGATCGCCATTACCGGACATGCCTGCCCCCCTCACCGCTGCAATCCGTGCAGCAGGCCTTTTAATACTGACGGCTTATTGGTGTAAATACCGTCCACCTCCCAGAGTATAAATTTCTCCATCTCGTCCTCTCCATTGATTGTCCAGACGTATACTTTGACATCGTGATCGTGACAGGCTTTTATCAACTCTCTGCTCACCGTTTGCTTTCTCAGGCTTATCAAGCTGTATCCTTTTGCACGGTACGCTGAAAGATTTTTCACGGTGAATGAATCAAAAATACCGGATATGGCGATAAAGGGGGCGACATCTCGGACAGATAGGATCTCTGCCTCCAGAAAAGACGAGATCAGCACGGTACCCCGATGCTCGAAGTCCCGGAGGTGCTCGGCCGTCAGCCTCCCCGCTCCATCGCTCTTGATCTCAAGATTCAAGCCAATATTTCCTCCCACGACATTGAGAGCATCCGTGAGTGTAGGAATGGGTTCACCGTTTTTCAGCGTTAGCCGTGATATTTCTTCCGAGGTGGACCGTTCTATATCGACATTTTTGTCAGCGGTCCTGCCGGTGTGCTTGTCGTGCATCACGTAGAGCGCGTTGTCCAGGCTCCTCCGTATGTCTATCTCAATCATATCTGCGGGGAGAGAGAGCGCAAGGCGAAGCGCTTCAAGCGAATTTTCGAGGGCTCTTGATGAATCGCCGCGGTGTGCAATGATGATTGGCACATGCATCTTCAGAATATACCCACGTTTTGAGCTACCCGACACTAGATCGCCGGTGTTATTATAGCGGGGTTCCATTGACCAATGAATGAGCGTTCCGCATTCGGCACTCCAGAACCATCGTGTTTCCTTCTCCCACGCTCATCGCTTCGGCCGGTTCTCTGCCGGTTGCTTCTGGTTCTTTGGCGTCCTGAGCCGGTCTTCCGGGAATTCACCCGGGGGATGCCGGACACGAGTTCGCAGTCAGAAACCCGCGAGAAGGAGGGATCGGAAGAATGAAACGTCGTCCCCTCTGTCTGGGATAAGGAATGGTTGATACCTGGAGAAAATACCTGTCGAAACGCCCGGGTGCGATGCGGCGTGTACTTAGCTCCCTCCAACGACTTTTTCGATGATCTTGTCTGTGATCTTTTTAATCTGCTCGGCAATTGTTTTCTGCTGAACAGGGGTCACGGCAGCCCTGTGTATCACGGTTTTGACGGTCACGAGTTTTTCAAGAGCCGCGGTCTCTCCCTGCCGGTACAGATCCCGCGGATTGCTGAAGTCTGCCCAGTGCGTTGCGCCCACCTCGGGGTGGATGACAACATCCGCCTTCTCCATAAGCAGCTCGTTCAGATAGATACGGGTCACGGCATCTGCGCGGAGGACCACGTCCAACCCCACCTTATCTTCAAACCCGCCGATTTCGCTTGACACATCCACCGCGATGACAATATCGGCACCCAAGTCCTTGGCACAGTGCACGGGAACGCGCTCCACCCACCCGCCGTCGACGAGTAGTTTATCGCCGTCAACAACCGGCGGGAATATGCCCGGCAGGGCGCAGCTTGCGCTTATAGCCCTGCGGAGCGAACCGCTCGTATAGAGGACTCGATGACCGTTACGGATATCCGTAGCGACACAGCTGAAGGGGATTTTGGTCTGCTCGATCGTGATATCGGGGATCAAGGGGTAGATGAAGTCCTCATATTCTTTTTCGGAAATGAAAGCTGGCTTGGTGGCGGTGACCCCCCAGAAGTACCCCTTGCGGATCAGGTTGGCCATGTCGGTGAAGAATCCATGGTCCACGTTATCAGACTGTTCCAGTCTCTGGAGGAACGTAAGGCGGGTCTTCCGGGACCGGAAACTTCTTACGTACTGCTCCACCCGGCCCATCCAGTACTTAGCATCGGGTTGCGACGCGTAAAGTCCGCCGATCAGAGCGCCCAGGCTGGTGCCTGCGATCATGCCGAACGGCACTCGGGCATCCTCGAAGACCTTGAGTACCCCCAAGTGCGCAAGTCCCCTCGCCGCCCCACCCCCCAGCGCCAGACATACCTTCGGCTCCATAGATGCTCCAGTAGAACCTAAAATCGCTTTTTTCAGATAACAATGATAGCATCATGTCAAAAGAGTGTAAAGTATTTTATTGCCGTTCCGGCATAAAATACCATCTTCGCCGTCTCAAAACTGATCGAATTCAATCCCTTCAGGACAGTCAGTGATGCTCCCGCACAATAAAAGTTTTATAGCACACTGAAGGATCAGGTTTGGCCGGGAAGAGATGCCTTGCTGTGGCATCATACGTTAACCATGATGTTCGCAGCAGAGAACTTTCGTGCGGCGGAGGATGAAACACTTACAAAGTGAAAATGATATGGCTGGAAGTTCATCGATACTGCTTGGCATCTTATCCGTCATGGCGGGAGCACAGCTACCCGACACACAATGACGGACAGGAATCTCACTGAGGGGGTCATGCGCGCAGGAAGAACCGGATTATGAAGTCCTCTACGGCATGTATCCCCGTTTCTGCTTCATGCTGCGGAACTTCTCCTTATCAACTGTTTTGTTTCCCACCATTCGAAGAAGTTCTCATAGGCAACGACAAAAACAAGAAAGAACCCGATCGATGGCATATAGAGCCTATGCTCAAAAATGACATCGATGACCGGCACAAAGCTCTGCACAGGAGATAATGCTATGTAAAACCACGCCACCCCGAAGAATGTTAATTGCCATCCTCTCTTTTTATAGAGCCAGAATGCTATCCCTACGAGGGCTACATGTCCCAACAAGGACAGTAATGTAGGGAATTCAAACAGTGTCTTGGCAATCCGGTAATCGTAATCGAGGTTTTGATTGACCGGAAAGATCAAAAGCCTGACATAGGTCCAGATAACATTGAACGAAGTCAGCAGGTATGAAACAGGGGTTATGCCGCTCGGAGTTGACACATTGAATCCAACACTTGTACCGGAGGTTAAATTTAAGTTATAAGCGAGCAAACCCCACGGCAAAGCTGCAAGCACGAATGCCTTCCAATGGGACAGGACATTTTTTATATTTCCCTCCGAAAAAAACATATAATCATAAAGCATGAGCATTGCGGGCAGGGTCACCGCCCACTCTTTTGATCCAATAGCCAGGAGAGATGAGAAAAAGACGCCGATATAATATGAAGAGGCGCGCTTCTGCGTCCCCTGGATGAACAACAGAAATGCGGCCAGGTAAAAAAAGGTTGCCAGCAATTCAGTGCGGCTTATGATGTAGGTGACGGCTTCTGTCTGGATAGGGTGTACCGCAAACAGAAGCGCAGCGAACAGGGCCATCCTCTTCGCCTTATCAGCATACCGTTTTGCCAATGTCGGCAAACTCAGCGTCCTGCTGATAAGCAGATAGATGAGAAAGCTGTTGGCAACATGAAGTCCAATGTTGAAAACATGCCATCCGACCACATTCAGGCCGCTCAGTTGGTAATTGAGCATGATGCTCAGGTAGACCACGGGCCGGACGCCCTTCATGATGCTGATGAGATTATCCATGGTCACGCGTTTAATCAGATAATTTTCTTCAATCGATGCGGTATCGTCAAAGTGAAAGCTTGCCGTAAAGGTATTGGAATACGCTATCAGGATTATTGCCGCAATGACGCCGAACGCAATGGCGTTAAACCGATTGCTATGGAATATCTTTTCCAAGCTACCGCGAAATGACCCCATTTGGTTGCATATCCTCCTTTTGTGCAGTACGTGCGTATACTATGTAACACGTCCGCCTAGCAATGTAAAGAATAATTTCCCCTCTTCATTCCTTCCCCGGTCTGTCGACATGCCTCCTGCCGATGGATTCCCGCATTTCCTGGCGTAACAGCGCCAACTCTTGAGCCAACCTTTTATTTTTTTCCGAAAGCCCCGAGATAGTCACAGAGAAGTGCAGGGTGATCAGAAGCAGAAACAAAAACGCGAGCAGGAAAAGAAACGAAGGCGGATAATAGATGCCCATCATGTCTGAAATATATTTGAGAATATCCCTCGATGATGAGAGGATCAGCAGCACTCCACTGGCAAAAAGCCATAGCAGTGAATAGCGCTCTTTGAGTCGTCCTCGCCGTATCAGTTCGATCACGAGGAACAAAACCGTCCCGCTTCCAACGATTGCCAGAATTTTTAACAGGTCCATTGTCCACCTCACTTTTTAAGCAAATCGATAAAGATCGCCAAGAGAACCTTTATCATGTAATACGCCGAACGGATAGGGGTTATTGAGGATCTTCCTCCCGTGCGCTCGCGCATGCTGACCGGCACCTCGGCTATCCGCATTTTTGCCTTGTGAAGGAGGACGAGCGCCTCCACCTCCGGGTAATCGTCAGGATATGTGCGGGAAAAAAATGTGATCACCCGGCGGTTTGCAGCTCGAAAACCCGAGGTACTGTCGGTCACTGGCATTCCGAGGATTCGGGAAAGAACAGCTGAAAAAATCCATATGCCTATTTTCCGGAAGACAGAGGCATTATACCGCCCCCGCTTCAAGAAACGGGAACCAACAACGAGATCAGCGCTCCCTTCATTTATCTGGCGCAGCAACTTCTCTATCTCCCCGGCAAGGTGTTGGCCGTCGCCGTCAAATTGGACGGCGATGTCATAGCCTCCCTGCTCAGCGTATAGATATCCTGCCTGCATCGCCCCGCCGATGCCGAGGTTGAACGGAAGGCTTACAACCACGACACCCATCTCTTCGGCAGTCCGCGCCGTCGCATCCCGCGAACCATCATTCACGACTAATATATCTGCGAACCGGATGTTCTCCCTCAGGTCGCGTATCACCCCGGGAAGGCTTTCTTCCTCGTTATATGCTGGCACAATTATCAATGTCTTCATAATCTAGTCCCTCAGCGCTATCTCTGACGCCGAGATCCCAAACTCGCGAATTAACCGGTAGAACTCACGCCGTCCGATACGTTTTTTCTTGGCAAACTCCCACCGTTGTCTCAGCACCTGCGGTGTGGCCGCAAGTGCTGAGCACCATGCCCGCAGCAACACAGTGACCGCGTGAAACATGCTGTTTTCAGCTGTGAACCTGCCGCTGGCCCCCTTCCCGGATAGCGCGCCGTAGAACTGCAGCAGGAGACGCTTGGCGGTGAAGTATGCGCTCGCAACAATAAGCTCGGCAGGATAGTACTTGAGCAGCACCCACACCCTGTTTCGTTCAACTAAAAAAGCCTTCAGCGAAGAATAAGAAGCCGAGGAGGACGAATACTTGTGGTACACTTTTGCTGCGGGGACGTAGACGCATCCCCAGCCCGTCAGCCTTCCGCGAAGTCCGAGATCCACATCATCGGCATACGCGAAGAACTCCTCGTCGAAAAGGCCCGTTTCTTCCAGAAGATTCCTGCGATATAATCCGGCGCACCCGCTCGGGAAAAGCGCTTCGCCTTTCTGATCGTACTGTCCCCGGTCTCGTTCAAGCCTGCCTTTCCCCCTGGCGAGGCCATCGCGGTATATGAGAAGCCCGACATTATCGATTATGTCAGGATCACTGTAAGAAAGAATCTTACACGCCAGCATTCCGGCGGCAGGGTTTGATTCTGCCTCCTTGATCAAGTTCTCCAGCCAGGTTGGATCGGTTTTTGTATCATTGTTCAAAAGCGCGATATAGCTTCCGGAGGCGATCCGTATCCCGGCGTTATTGCCGCCGGCAAATCCCTTATTGACCGGCAGAGTGACGAGATTGACTTCCCGATACCGCTCGCGGATGTACTCTACGGAACCATCTCGCGAGTCGTTATCGACAATGACGATTTCAAAATCCTGGAACGTCTGGCGGCGGAGCGATTCGAGACATTCGCCCAGAAGATGCTTTCCGTTCCAATTCACGATCACAACAGAAACAAGCGGTGCCTTCAGACCCTGTCCTCCATCCTGAACCCTGTATTTCTGTCCGAGTTAACAGTACGATATCTTAATCCACATGATTCAAACAGTCAATAGTGCGGCATAGCGGCTATGCCATTTTTTTCGCTGCGCTTTATTTCGCATGCGCCATGGGGCACCCGGAAAGCGGCAATGGGCCGGTCCTGTAACCCTTGGCATGAGCATCAGCACATACCGAAGGGACTCAACGATACAGGACGCGCATTCAATGAGCCGGCAATCGGCTCATGGTAGATCCGTTTTTCTGTGCTGTACAATGGCCCAGTACATAATACCGTAAGAAACAATTGCGGCAACGGCCCCGACCACGAGGGTCCCTGCGATAAATGGCCACAGATAGGGTTTGAGGATGAGGTAAGCATTCGTTACCGTGAGATCATTCCACGCGATGCGAGGGGTCACCACGTCACTGCCCGTGATCCTGATGCCAAACCACAGGCAGAAGCCGTACAGGGGGACGATGGTCCAGGGATTGTTGATGAAAGCCCCGGTGAGAACCACGAGCTTGCTCAACCTGAATATCCAGGCAAAAAAGAGACAGCTGATCGTGTGCAATCCTATGGTAGGTGTGAACGCAATGAACACTCCGAGGGCGAAAGCGGATGCCAGTCTGTTCGCTGAGTCTTTCAGATGGAAAAAGCTTCTAATGCGGTCTCTGATATACTTCATGAGAATACCTGCGGTCTGTCTCCTCGAGCGTTCTAGGTTCTCTTCATCCTTCGGAAATGTTCGTACCCCGTCGGCTGAAGGGTGTTCTTCCTGCCAGTATGGTCCACGAGCATCAGCGCTTTGCTTCGTGTAATCTTTCCGATCTCGGTTACGGGGAGATGCAGCGATTGCAGTTTGTTTAGCTTGCCGGGCGGTACCGTGAGCAGGAGTTCATAATCTTCCCCACCAGACAGCGCGTAATGCAGCACCGGCATCGTGAGGCGACTGGAAAGCCTCATGAGTGAAGGAGAAATCGGTATTCTGTCCCCGTATATTACTGCTCCAACGCCGCTCTGTTCGCAGATATGGGCGATGTCGGATGAGAGCCCGTCGCTGATGTCGATCATCGCGCTTGCGCATCCGGACCGTGCGATCGCCCTGCCTTCCGCCGTGCGCGGAACTGGGCGAAGATGCACTGTAATCAGTCTTTTCGCCTCTGCTCCCTTGCTCCTTATACCTTTCTGCAGAATCTCCAGTCCTGCGGCTGAACCTCCCAAGGTGCCCGTCACGAACACCCTGTCTCCTGGCCGGGCTCCGGCGCGGGAAAGGAGGTTCTTTTTCTCAACTTCGCCGAGAACGGTAACGCTGATCACCATCCCATTCCGGGAATGACACGTATCTCCACCAACGAGAGTCGCCCTGTGCATTTTCAATAGAGCATTGAACCCGCGATAAAATTCCATGATCTGTTCTGCGGTGACTTGATCCGGAATTCCGAGCCCGGTCAGGCAATAGCAGGGGACTCCCCCCATTGCGGCGATATCGCTCAAATTTACAGCTGCAGATTTCCACCCCAGGGAATAAAGATCCGTGAAGGAGAGGTCGAAGTGCACTTCTTCGAGGAGCATATCCGTCGTGGCGAGGAGTACCTTTGATGAGGCAACCTTCAGCGCCGCGGCATCGTCTCCGATACCGATCAGCGCTTTAGACGTTTTCCGGAACGACAACCTCTGGATATTCCGAATCAGGCCAAATTCTCCCAGGTCTGATATTCTCATGGATCAGTGTGTGGCCCGGGACCTGCCGGGAAGTCTCTGGTGTGCTATCCGGCGCGGCGGTTTTTTGCGGAGTGCAGACGATATGACTTCGTCCATGGTCTCGACAAAAATGAATTTCATGTCTTTCTTGAGATTTTTCGGTATGTCGTCGAGGTCCTTTTCGTTCTGCTTCGGAATGATCATAGTCTTGATCCCCGCCCGCTTGGCCGCAAGTGTTTTCTCCTTGAGGCCGCCGATGGGCAGAACCCGTCCCCTGAGAGTAACTTCACCGGTCATGGCGAGGTCCTTTTTCACCGGTGAGTTCATGAAGACCGATGCAAGCGCGGTGGCCATGGTAACCCCCGCCGACGGTCCGTCCTTGGGAATGGCTCCCGCCGGCACATGGATATGGACATCTGTCTTCCCGAATTGCTCGATCTTGATGCCCAGTTCCCCGGCCCGGGAGCGCACATAGGTAAGCGCCGCGTGTGCTGATTCCTTCATAACGTCGCCGAGATGACCGGTGAGCGTAAGATTTCCCTTGCCGCGCATGGTGGTCGCCTCGATATACAGCACATCTCCGCCGGTCTCGGTCCAGGCAAGTCCGGTCACAACACCCACCTCGTCCTTCTCACGCTCGACCTCCGGCAGGTACTTGGGTACCCCCAAGTATTGGTGGAGGTTGTTCGGTGTAATCGTGAATAGGCCGGTCTCGCCCTCGGCAATCTTCCTCGCGACCTTGCGACAGAGGTGGCCGATCTCTCGCTCCAGGTTCCTCACGCCCGCCTCGCGCGTGTACTGCGCAATGACCTGGAGGACGGTCTTATCCGGTATGCTGATCTGCTTTTCCGTTATGCCGTGTTCCAGCATCTGCCGGGGGATCAGGTAACTCTTCGCGATGCCGAGTTTCTCTTGTTCGGTGTAGCCAGACAGATTGATAATCTCCATCCTGTCCCTGAGCGGCGATGGGATGGGATCTGTCATGTTTGCGGTCGTGATGAACATCACACGCGAAAGGTCGAAAGCCAGTCCGATGTAGTGGTCGCTAAACGAGTTGTTCTGTTCGGGGTCGAGCACCTCGAGCAGGGCCGCGGACGGGTCTCCGCGGAAGTCGGCACCGATTTTGTCGATCTCGTCCAGCATGAAAACGGGATTGTTGGAACCGGCGGTCTTGATGCCCTGAATGATCCTGCCGGGCAGAGCGCCGACGTAGGTCCGCCGGTGGCCTCGGATCTCCGCCTCGTCCCGGACTCCTCCCAGAGAAATGCGGACAAATTCTCTGCCTAATGCCCGAGCGATGGACTTTCCTAGCGATGTTTTGCCCACTCCCGGAGGGCCGACGAAACAGAGGATAGGGCCTTTCATCTTCTCCTTGAGTTTGCGGACGGAGAGGTATTCCAAAATCCTCTCCTTTACCTTTTCAAGATCGTAATGGTCTTCCTCGAGAACCCTGTGCGCCGCCTTAAGGTCAAGGTTGTCCTTGGTCGCCTTGCTCCACGGAAGGTCAGCGAGCCATTCGATGTACGTCCTGGTCATGGAGGCCTCCGCAGCGTCCGGATGCATCCGTTCAAGCCTCCTGAGCTGTTTCTCCGCCTCTTTGGCAGCCTTCTCAGGCATCTTCGCTTCTTTTATCTTCTCGCGCAGTTCGCGCAGGTCTTCGGACCGATCATCGGTCTCGCCAAGCTCCCGCTGGATCGCCTTCAGCTGCTCGCGCAGGAAGTATTCCCGCTGCGTCTTGTCGATTTCGCCGCGAACATCGGCCTGAATCTTCTGCTGCATGGAGAGAAGTTCGATCTCCTTGCCCAAGGCTTCGTTGATTCGTTTGATCCGTTGGATCGGATCTGTAATTTCCAGAATATCCTGCGCCTGCTCGACCTTGAGCCCCATATTAGCAACGGCAAGATCGGCGAGTTTGCCCGCGTCGTCCACGTTCTCGATGACCACCATAATGTCGGGCAGGATGACCTTCCCGAAGGACACCAGTTTCTCAATTTGCTCTTTCACATTCCGCATCAACGCCTCGGTCTCGATCGAAACCGGGTTGGAAACATCGGGGAATGTCTTTATCTCCACCTGATAGAAGGGTTCCTTCTGAAGGAATTTGAGCGTCTTAGCCCGCGCCACTCCCTGAACGAGTATCTTAATGCGGCCGTCCGGCAGCTTCAGCATGCGCATGATTACCCCTACAGTGCCAACGGAATACAGATCGGATGGGGAGGGATTTTCCACATTGATATCCTTCTGGGAGGCCAGAAATATCATGCGGTTTCCCTCAAGCGCCACCTCGATCGCCTTGATGGACATCTCTCTGCCGACGAAGAGCGGAAGGACCATATACGGGAAGACCACGATGTCCCTGATCGGGAGCAGTGGCAGCCTCTTCGGTATTTCGATGGATTGCTGGAGATCGATGTTTTTTGTTTCCGTTTTCGCCAAATCATCCTCCTCGCACTGGGTAAGCTATCATTTTCGCTCCGATCCGCTGTCATCAGCGGATCTTCACAATTTCAAATGCTGCAGGTAGTTCCTGAACTCCGTGCCAAACTCCTCATTCTTCAACCCGAACTCGACGGTGGCCTTCAAAAATCCCAGTTTATCGCCGGCATCATGCCGAACGCCCTTGACCTCGTATGCGTAGATCGGCTGTCTTTCCATAAGCAACCTAAGGCCGTCGGTCAACTGTATCTCACCGCCTTTGCCGGGTCGTGTTCGCTCTAGTTCCCCAAAAATCTCAGGGGTCAGTATATATCGGCCGATGATTGCAAGGTTCGACGGCGCCTCATGGGGCGCAGGCTTCTCCACAAGATCTTTTACAAGGTAGATGCCTTCCTCGATTTCTTTTGCGTCAATGATACCGTAGTGCTGTGTCTGGGACTTCGGTACTTTCTGGATGGCAAGAATCGTGGACGGATACCTCTCATAAACAACCATCATCTGTCTGAGCGCGGGAACATCCGAATCAATGATGTCGTCCCCGAGGAGCACGGCGAACGGTTCATTCCCCACGACCCTCTTGGACGTCAAAACCGCGTGACCAAGGCCGAGGGCCTTCTTCTGGCGGATATAACAAAACGTCACCATGTTGGCGATGCGCTGCACCTCGGAAAGCAGTTTATGTTTGCCCTTTGCCCTGAGGTCCTCTTCGAGCTCGAATGCCACGTCGAAATGATCCTCGATCGCCCGTTTGCCCCTCCCGGTGACCAGCACGACCTCTTCAATGCCCGACTGCACAGCCTCTTCAATCACGTACTGTATCAGAGGTTTGTCCACGAGCGGGAGCATCTCTTTGGGAGACGCCTTCGTCGCCGGTAGAAACCTCGTACCCATACCCGCGGCTGGGAAAACCGCCTTTATAATCCCTTTCTGCACGATTCGCTCCTTTGCGTCATTCTAAGAGACTGCCCCGCAAAAGTCAAGGTCGCATCCCGTTAAAAAACGGCGTGAAATTACTTAGGCATCGGCACGCTCCCGAGATAGTATTTTAAATCCTCGTCGCTGAATCGCAGCCCTATCCCCACAAAGGGAAAGGCCAGTTTGGGGTTCAGGAAATTGTCATAGCCGGCGTCGATGAAGAAGAACTTGTTCAGGTCGTAAGTGGCCGTCGCCTTCATGTGCGCCCTCGTGTTGTTAGGTTCTTTGCTATCGGTGTTCCAGACGTCAAAGCTGAACTTGATCCTGTCATCGAGGGCAAAGTAGTCCACGGCGGCTCCGCCTGTGGACTCGATCAATCCCATGCGAAATGCGAGGTTGCCGAATCGCTTGGCAAACTCGATGGTGTACTTGAGTTTGTACTCATAGGTGTTTGTTACGACGGTGGTCCCGGGAGGCGTGGATGTCGTCTGTGTCTGCGAGAATTTGCCGAACGGGTCGGAAACCAGCTCGAGGATATAGTACTGGTCCGTCCGGGGCTTGAGCTCCAGCGTGAAATAGTCCTTGACCTGCGGGAACATGTATTCACTCCGGAAGCCGATGGTCGTCTTCAAGCGCTCGACACGAGAGGTATAATCGCTTATCCCCTTGGCAGCGCTGTCGATGCTGTTATACATGCTCTCGTCGGTCACGAGCTTCCCGAGTGTTCCCTCTCCTCGATCTATCTTTCGTGATGCATCCTCAATGGAAGCCAATGCCATTTCCGCGTTCTTTGACGCTTCGCGGATATTTTCCATCGTAACCTTAAGATTGTCACGATTTTCGCTAACGACGCTGTTCAGGCTCGCGGTCAGTTCGTTCAATCTCATGACCAGCTCGGTTCCGTCACTCCGGAGCGCGTGGGAAAAGTCCTTGATGTTTGCCGTGGTCTGGCGCAGGTCGGCCAGGATGTCCTCCATCGACCGCGTGCCCCGCTCGGTGCCAAAGACCTGCCGCAGGGACGCCGTCACCTGCTTCACGTCATCGGCGATGCCACTGAGCTGGGCCACGAGTTTGTCCACATCGCTGGGCGAAGCGGTCTTCTGGATCGTCTCACCGGGCTGGTAATACCGTGCCTGCTCGGCAGCAGGTGGATCGCTGACTGACCCGGAGCCGGAATCGTTCGTACGCAGGCGGTCCGGTGGAATGATATCGACATACTTCTCCCCCAGAAGTCCCATCGTTTTGACGATCGCCTGGGCACCGTGCTCAATCCGTACACCGGGATCGATACGCATGATGACCTTGGCGCGGCTGTCGGAAAGCACAACCCTCTCCACGGTGCCGATCTTGACCCCTGCCATGCGCACTGCCGCTTTTTCATCCAGCCCGGCTACCGAATCGAAGATCGCCTGAATGGTGTATCCCTTTTTTTCTCCGAACTCGTACTTGCCGACAGCAAAGGTCATATAGAGAAGAATGATCGATCCAACGAGCACCAACAACCCCACCTTGGCCTCAGCGCTCAGTTTGAACATGCAGGCACCTCAGTCTTCCTGAAATTAGATATCCGCTTCCCCATCACTCCGCGGTTATGGGCCCGACCGCGCTGCCCGTTATGAATTGCTGGACAACGGGACTCGGAGAATTTTTTATCTGTGCGGGCGTCCCGACCTCCAGGATTTCACCCTTATAGAGCATGGCTATCCGGTCGGAGATCTTATACGCGCTATGCATATCGTGGGTGATTGCTACGGACGTTACGCCGAGCTTCTTCCTGAGATCGACTATCAGGTCATTAATTGCGTCGGCCGTAATAGGATCGAGTCCTGTCGTTGGCTCATCATAGAGGATGATGGCCGCGTCCATGGCGATCGCCCTGGCCAGTCCCACCCTCTTCTTCATTCCGCCGGAGAGCTCAGAAGGCATCTTATCCTCTACGTCCTTCAGTCCGACATGAGCGAGTTTCTCCGTTGCGATACTCCTTATCTCCCTTTCAGACAGCCTCGTGTGCTGCTTCAGGGCGAATCCCACGTTCTCCCAGACCGTCAGGGAGTCGAAGAGCGCCGCACCCTGGAACAGCATTCCGAACTTCTTCCGAATCTCGTTCAAGCCATGCTCATCGAGATTGTTCAGAACCTGCCCGTCAACGACCACCCGCCCCTTGTCGGGAAAGAGGAGCCCGATGATGTGCTTGATGAGAACGCTCTTGCCACTGCCGCTGCCGCCGATAACCGTCATGCTCTCTCCCTTCTCCACCGTAAGGTTCACTCCCCGGAGCACATGGAGATCGCCGAAGCTTTTATGCACATTGATTATCTCTATCATAACAATTTCAAAACGCAAACATCAGGCTGCAGCACGGCGCATCGATAGTAAAAGCTGTTCATGATTGAAGGGTGAAGTTTGCATTTCATCATTGACTCCTCTTTACCACAGCAACGCCGACAGCAAGTAATCAAGAACAATTATGAGAATGCAGGCAGCCACCACCGCGCCGGTTGTGGCCTTACCAACCCCCTCCGCTCCTCCCTCGGTGTTGAACCCCTTATAGCAGCCGATAAGTCCTACCACCGCCCCGAACACCGATGCTTTTATAAGGCCATACCAAATATCCGAGACTTCCGTATTGTCTATGCTCTGGTTGATGTAGGTGACGGGATTCGTGCCGAGCACCTTCACGCCGACAAAATACCCTCCAACGATCCCGATGAACATCCCGAGCGCAGTGAGAAAGAACATCATGATCGTGCTGGCAAGAAAACGGGGAACGACGAGATATTTCATCGGGTCAGTGGCCAGGGTATAGAGCGCATCGATCTGTTCGGTAACCTTCATCGTCCCCAGCTCCGCAGACATCGCGGCCCCGGCCCTGCCTGCAACCATGAGCCCTGTGAGCACAGGGCCGAGCTCCCTCGTCATGGATAGCGAAACCACCGCGCCGATGAGCGACTCTGCACCGAATCGTTTGAACCCCGTATAGCTCTGGAGCGCCAGCACCATTCCCGTCGAGATCGCCGTCGTAAGCACGACGGGGACGGAATTCACGCCGATCTGCTCCATCTGATTTAAGAGATTCTTCAGATAGAACGGCCTACTAGCAGCCCCGCGGAGAACATGGGTCAGGAATATAAACACGCCGCCCATCTCTCTTATGAGGTGCGATGTCTTACGGCCCAGGAATTCAAGCCAGCGGTTCATACGGAGCTTCGCTCACTCAATTGACGGCTTTGATCTGATATTTTGTAACTTAGCAGTGATTTCTTCTCCGCTCTCATAGTCTCAGATACAAATTATAATGCTCCTGCATCTGCACGCTAAAAACTTCATACATACAGCCTCGGCACCCGGCCGCTGATCCCGCAGAGCACTTCGTACGGGATGGTGCCCGTCCGGTCGGCTATGTCGACTGCCGTAATCCGCTCGCGGCCCTGGCTTCCGATCAACACCACCGCATCTCCTTGGCTTACGGCGGGAACGTCCGTCACGTCAAGCATGGTCATATCCATGCATACTCGGCCTGCCACCGGCACCCTGATTCCTCGGACAATGGCCTCTCCTCTATTCGAAAGTCCGCGGCTGTAGCCGTCCGCATACCCGATGGGGATCGTGGCGATCACGCTCTCCCGTTTTGTGACAAATGTCCTTCCGTAGCTTATGGGGACCCCCGCAGGGACCTTCTTCAGGAATGCAATACGGGTCACCAGGGAAAGGACCGGCCTCAAATCAGCGTCAACGCCCTCTCCTTCAAGGGGATTATACCCGTACAGCATCAGCCCCGGCCTGACCATGGTGAAAAGCGCCCGCTGGCAATCAAGCACTGCGGCGCTGTTGGCCGCATGACGAAGGGGGATGGCTATACCACGCGAATCGAGCTTCTTCAGGACAGACTCAAAACGATCCATCTGCTCCGAGGCGAACCTTTTATCCCGCAGGTCCGCATCGGCGAAATGCGTCATCAGGCCCTGCACCGTTATCCCGTCAAGGCTCATCAAGTCGGCTATGAAATCTTCGGCCGACGAAGGAGAGACCCCTATCCTCCCCATGCCAGTGTCGATCTTTATGTGCACCGTGACCGTAACCTTCAGCTTCCGGGCGGCATCGGCAACGGCACGCGCGACTGCAATATCGTAGACCGCCGGCGTGAGGCCTAGCGCTGCTATCGCCTCTGCCTGTTCCGGAAAAACAGCGCCCATCACTAGGATCGGCGCCTCGATGCCGGCCGCACGAAGCTCCCTCCCCTCCTCGACCAGAGCGACACCCAACATATCAGCGCCGAGTTTTAGGAGATGCCGGGCAACCCCGATCGCTCCGTGTCCGTACGCCTGCGCCTTGACCACGGCAAGGATTTTTCGTCCTCCTGCACGTTTCAGCACCTCGTTGTAATTGTGAGAGAGCGATTGCAGGTCGATCTTTGCAACGGTCGGCCTGCAAGAATCGGAATGAGAAGACGCCGTACAATCAGGAGCCGCTTCAGTGTATGGTGCTCTCATTGATCTCCTCAAAGGTGTTCGATGCGGGTAGTATTTCTATCTTGTCGAATGATTGTGCGCAGTCCAGACACTCCCAATGATGAATAGTCCAATATTCGAAATCCATTTCGAGGCTGTAATCATCTTCTTGAAAAAGATTCGTTCCGCCACAAAAGGGGCACATGATGGGTTCCATGGTCGACCCTCCGATTTCCATTCCGCAAAGAGTGAACGGGCATTACGGGATTGAAAAGCCCAGCCTTGCACATTCGTATGTGTAATTGATAAACGCTGACGCGTAAGCGCGTTCTCGAGCGGCAAATGAGCTCCTTCTCGCAGGCGGCGCACAAAATCCGCCATATTTTCATAAAGTTCAGTTTTACTCTATCACAGAGAGTACATTTTTGCAAAATATTTTTCGGAAGGAGTTTCACGCAATGAGGAGTTCCCTGATCGCCCGCACAAGGCGCTTGTTCTCACTGCGCGTGCGCACGGCAATCCTCACGTAGCCATTGCCAAGGCCTGGAAACGTAGAGCAATCGCGCACAAGGAGACCGCGTTGACCGAGCTTCTCCGCCAGTTCCCATGAATCAATCGAGGTGAGTTTGATCAAGATAAAATTTGCCGGACAAGGGAACGGCTCCACGCCGGGCAGGATCCGCAGGGCTGAGAGCAGGTGACGGCGCTCTTTCTCGATCAGCCTACGGGTCTTTTTGATATAACCCCAGTCGTTCAGTGCGGCAATCGCGGCTTGCTCCGCCGGGATACTCACTGCCCAGGGCTCCTGGCCGTCCCTGAGGCAAGTAGCAGTTGTATCGTCGGTCACGGCATATCCGATCCGGAGCCCCGGCAGACCGAAGAACTCCGTAAAAGACCTGAGGCAGATGATGTGAGAGGATTGTACGGCATCCTTGACGACCGAATCGGAATTGCTAAAGTCCATAAATGCCTCGTCAACCACCAGTCGGACTCCCTGCTGGAGCGCGTGCTGAAGGATTTCGAGCATTTCCGCCTTCTCGATGAGGAAACCCGTAGGGTTGTTGGGATTGCAGAAGAACGCCATGTCCATGCCTTTGAGCGCAAAGGCCATCTCGAGAGGGTCCACACGAAATCCTTCGCGCTCCTTGAGAGGGAACGTGACAACCTGACCGCCTGCGTTTTCCACGGCGGCTGCATATTCAGGAAAGGTCGGTATAGGGATGAGGGTCTTTCTCGGCCTGAATACCTTAGGCATCAGGTGAATTAGCCCGCTTGATCCGTTGCCACAGACAATGTGCGAGGGTTTGACCCCGTAATAGCGGGCGATCGCTTTCCGAAGACCGTTCATTTCGGGATCAGGGTAACGGTCAATGAACGCGAGAGATCTCTTGGTCGCCCGCTTCGCCGCAGAAGACGGGCCGAGCGGATTTACGTTCGAGCTGAAGTCGATGATATCTTCCTTGTCGATGTCAAAACGTTTTGCAGCCTCATAGATATTCCCATCATGGATCCTGGCTGTACTTTGCGTGTTCTCACCGACGCTCGCGGTATTATCGATTTCTCGGTCCGGGATCTGCATTTATTACCTTGTCCTGCCTATTCACCGCCGTAATGCAGTACGAAGATACAGAGCCGGCAGAAAATATATTATGCACAAAGATATAAAAAGGATAGAAAAACTGATTTAAGCCCGAATTCGATACCGGTTTAACAACAATTCATGCGCTCTTCATTCGCGCACGGCTGCAGGTAAGAGGACTGCACGCCTCGTGTTCTGTCCCAGTCACAGTTCCGCCACCAGGTCCGGGAATCTTTCTTCCATAAAGTTCTCTGCGGTTTTCCTTGCCAGGGCGGCTGTCGGCTGCCGCATCACAAGTTCAGCAAGCTCTACCGCGTCCTGCATACGTACCGACCTGACAACCTTTTTCACCCATGGAATAGAGGCAACGTTCATGCTGAGGCTTTGGAACCCCATTCCGAGAAGGATTGCCGCATAGAGCGGGTCTCCAGCCATTTCGCCGCACATCGCGAGTGTTACCTTCGCCCGGAGCGCTGCGTCCGAAACTCGGTGGAGCAGACGCAGCACAGCGGGGTCGAGCGGCTCGTACATGTACGCAACATGTTCGTTCTGGCGGTCGATCGCGAGCGTATACTGGATCAGGTCGTTCGTGCCCACGCTGAAAAAATCGACCTCAGCGGCAAGGAGGTCAGCTATCATAGCGGCAGACGGGATCTCGATCATCACTCCGACCGCCACATGTTCATTGAAATCCCTGCCTTCGGACCTGAGTTCCGACTTTACTTCTTCAAGGATTTTCTTTGTTTCGTAAAGTTCTGAGAGTCCTGAGATCATGGGGACAAGGATCTTAATATTCCCATGGGCGCTTGCTCTAAGTATGCCGCGGAGCTGGGTCCTGAAGATGTCTTGTTTCTGGAGGCAGAAACGGATTGCCCGCAACCCCAGCGCGGGATTCGCTTCTTTTTCGAAACCACCGGGCAGGCCAACCTTGTCCCCGCCCACGTCGAGCGTCCGAATCACTACTTCGTGAGGACCGGCCTTCTCAGCGACATGGCGATAGGCATTGTAGTGCTCTTCTTCCGTCGGCAGGGTCTGCCTGTTCAGAAAGAGAAATTCCGTACGATAGAGGCCGATGCCCGCACCCCCATGTTCCGCCGCGGATGCGACCTCTTCAGGCAGCTCGATGTTGCCCTGAAGCTGTACCATGTGACCGTCGAGGGTTACAGCGGGAAGCGTCCTTAGCTTCTCGAGTTCCTGTTCGAAGTATTTATATCTGCGCTGTTTCTTAAGATAGTCAAGGAACGTCTCCTCATCGGGATCGACGATCACCACACCGTGAATGCCGTCAAGGATGACCACATCTCCGGTTTTGACCGCGGCAGTGATATTCTCGAGGCCGACTGCGGCAGGAATTCCGAGTGAGCGTGCAAGGATGGCGGTATGGGATGTCCGGCTCCCCGCATCCGTGGCAAAGCCGAGTATCTTGTCCTTCCGCATCATGAGGGTGTCGGAGGGCGCAAGATCGTGAGCGATTATCACGGCCTCGTCCTTGATGTCGGCAAGGCTCTCCTGCTTATGCCCCACAAGGTTTCTTAAAATTCGTTCACCCACCTGCTCCACGTCGTGCTTGCGCTCGCGGAGATACTCATCCTCGATTGTGTCGAACTTGAGCCCGATCGCGGCGATGGTCTCCGTGAGCGCGCCCTCGGCGTTCAGCTGCGACTCCCTGATACGCTTGACCGTCCCGTCAATGAGCATCTTGTCCTCGAGCAGCATAATGTGTGTATCTAGAATGTAGAGGTGTGATTTGCCGAGACCTTTACTGAAGCGCTTCTTGAGCTCTTCCAACTGGCTCTTCGAGCGATCGACCGCCTGCTTGTAGCGAGCCACTTCGTCCTTTACATTGATATCATCGATCCTTCGGCCTGCTACCACGACTTTGCGACGATCGAGTAGATACGCTCTGCCGATCACGATGCCCGGTGATGCCACAATTCCTCTGTACACTATTTCGTGCATTATCTCCGCCCTATTCCCTGTTCACTGCCAAGTGGCTTTTTTCTATTCCTTCTCTCCGAATTTATCTCTGAAAAGCTTCTCGAGCCCTGCAACCGCCTGCTCCTCATCAGCGCCATCCACCTGAAGCATGATATTGCTCCCTTTGGCGGCAGCAAGCATCATGATCCCCATGATGCTCTTTCCGTCCACCTCGAGACCATCCTTGACCAGCGTTATCTTGGACGAGAATGCGCTCGCGGATCTCACGATCTGCGCTGCGGCCCTTGCGTGGAGGCCAAGCTTGTTCTCGATCAACAGTTCTTTTTGTTTCATTCAATGACCCCTCCGTAAGCCAGAGCAAGGCAAAGAGCGGCAAGCCCGAGCATAAGTTTTACTGGGGACCCCGCTCTCCTCAGAACCGCAACCAGTACGAGTGTCAGGGAAAAGCCCATTCCCGCGGTGACAATACCGGGATAAGGAACGGCAAGCCTGAATTCCGGACGCCAGGCTGGAAGCGATCCAAGAATCCCGCCCACAACAAAGAGCGATATTGCTTTAAACTGCTTTGCAATCCTCGTGAAGTTGTAACGGGCATTAAACGCCACGGCGTCGCCGGCACTCTTATAGCCATTTACCAGGGCCGCAGCCCTGAGCCCTATATGCACGATATTGTAAACAACCAAGAATACAATAGGGGCCCACCATGCACCGGCGAGGAGGAGCGCGGTGGCAACGACAGCCGAAAGCGGTTTGAGCGAACCCCAGAAGAAACTGTCACCAAGTGCGCCGAGCGGGGCCATGAGGGCGGTCTTTATCCCCGACACGTCAGGGGATCTGTCGTTACTCGAAGCTCTTTCCTGTTCCAGCCGTGCTACCGCACCAAGAATGAATGTGGCAAGGTACGGCTGGGTATTGAAATACTCCATATGGAACTTCAGCCGGGACTCATATTCGGACAGGTTCGGGTATAGCTTCTTCAGAACGGGCTGAATAGCGTATGCAAAGCCCAGAGACTGCATGCGGTCGAAGCTCCACGATGTCTGGATCAGGAATGACCTCCAGAAAACCCTTCTCAGGTCCGAGACGCCGATCTCTCTGTCCTCACCGTTCACTGAATCGAGCCCCCAGAAAGCCTGCACTGATGACCATCGCGGCCACCACGAGCGCAGGGACATGAAACAACAAGGTGAATACCGCCGCCGTCAAAAACCCGGCCAGCAGAAACCGGTCAAGTGTCCTCACCGATAGTTTGCGTGCCACGATGGCGGCACCGAGCAAGGGGAGAAGTTTCACGAACAGCGTCATGGCACTGTGGAACTTCTCCGGCAGGCGACCGAACAGGAACACGGCACCGAGACCCACGGGAAGGAACACTAAATAGAGAACGAAGGACTTTAGAAAAAAAATCAGAAGCCCGGAGAGGTGGGCTTGAGCCAGCTTGCGTTCGGCATCTTCGCCCGACGCGGCGACGGCCGTCTCCGCAAGCCGTGAGTTCCACTTCCTCACCAGAGTGTCAACCATCATTGTTACCGGGACCATGCCAGTGGTCAGGAGGATGCTGAATCCGATCCTGTCCAGCGGGGCACTGCCCCTGCTTCCAAGGACGGCGATGGCTGTAGCCGACACCGCTCCGATGGTAGAATTCGCCGGGACAAATGTGCCTACCGGAATGTCGAGTACCCAAATGAGTTCGAGCACCGCTCCGATAACAAGCCCAGTCGTAACATCGCCAAGCATCCATCCCGTAATCGGTGAAGCGACAATGGGCTGAGAGACCATGATCTGCCCTACGGCGGTCCTATCGAGTCCAATGACCCCTCCAACAAAGGCCACGCCAACAATAGAAAGCAAAATATGCAGATCGAAGGTCATCATGTCCATGAACGTGAATTCACGCCTCAAAAAAAACCCGCCGTCCGCCGTTCATATTCCTCGAGCCGGAAACTACGGCTTTTCCGCAAGATGGCAGGCCTTGAATACCTTGTCAAGCGACATCGGCCGCTGCGTTGGAACCGTCTGGATATCGACTTTTACGCCTCTGGCGGAAATCTCCCTGAGCGCGTCAAGGTCTGCGTCATCGACCGCAAGCACATCCATGAGCTTGCGCTTCCCCTGGACATAATGCATCCCGCCGATGTTCAGCACCTGGCAATCAAGACCTGACTTCAGCGCTCTTAGGACGTCAGCAGGGTTCGAGAAGAGCAGGATGACCCGCTCGGTATCGAACGCCGCCGTGCGTAGCTGAGCGCAAATTTCTTCCACATTGCCGATAGCGACCTTCAGTCCTTGCGGCACGGAGATCTCCATGATGGACTTCTGGAGCGCGCTCGCCGCAACGTGGTCATCAGCGACCATGATACAGGTCGCTTTCAGAAAATTCACCCATCCTTCCACGACCTGTCCGTGGATAAGGCGGTCATCTATGCGGATGAAGACAACCATTGAGAATTTACTTCTTCCCCTTCAGCATCTGGCTGGCGATCACGATGCTCTTCTGTGCAGCCACCTGCACGAGCTTTGCCAGCTCGGGCAGGGTTTTTTCATCCCGGTGATTGGCAAACTTTATTAGCATCGAGAGGTTGACGCCTGTTACAACTTCGACGTTCTCTCCGAGGAACGCAAGGGCGATATTCGAGGGGGTCCCGCCGAACATATCGGTAAACAGCATGACGCCTTTCTTCTGGTCGACTTTCTTTATGGCAGCCTGGATCTCGTCCCGGAGCACATCCGGAGCGCTCTCCTGCTTCACGCTGACCGCTGCCACTGCGTCGATCTTTCCCACGATCATCTCGGCGGCCTTCACCAGTTCAGAGCCCATATCTTCATGACATACCACTACCAGTCCGATCATTCCCCTTCTCCTTGTTAGGAAGACTTGCGGGGCTCTTGCCCCTCTCTCCCCGCTTGAGATGCTGTGAACTCAAGAGCCCTCTTCAGACACCTATATCCCGATGCTTGACGTTAACCTCGTAGCCAATCTTTCTCAGCCGTTCCGCTATTATGAGAGACAGCACGACCGAACGATGCCTCCCGCCTGTACACCCGAATCCTATCGTCAGATAGCTCTTTCCTTCGCCGCGGTAACGGGGTAGAAGAAATTCGAGGAATGCAAGAAGCCTAGACAGAAACTCCGCGGAATCAGGCTTTGCCATAACATACTCCCTTACCCTCGCATCCTCGCCCGTATACGCCTTCAATTCAGGCACAAAGTGGGGATTCGGCAGGAACCTCAGGTCGAACATCAGGTCCAAGTCGTACGGCACTCCGTATTTATAACCGAAGGTGACGATCGTGACCACCATGGGCCTGCCTGCACCCACCCAAGAGTAGTGGCGTTCCACTGCCTGCCGCAAGTCGTGGACCGTATAATCCGATGTGTCGATGATCCGGTCAGCCAGCTTCTTAACCTCGCCGAGTGCCGACCTTTCCTTTCTGATGCCGTCTATGAGAGGTGTGGTCCCCCGGGCGAGCGTATGAGGTCTCCGCGTTTCGCTAAAACGCCGCACCAAAGTCTGATCGGAGGCATCGAGAAAGAGCATCTCTATCGCGTGGCCGGCGGCCTTGAGAGAGGAGTAAAGGGCCGGGAACCGTTCAGGAAAACCCCTCTCCCTGATATCAATACCGATCGCGGAATGGACCACATCTTCGGCCCCGCGAGCAAACTCGACGAATGCCGAAAGAAGCACCAGCGGGAGGTTGTCGACACAGTAGAATCCCATATCCTCGAACGCCTTCATCGCGGCGCTCCGACCTGAGCCTGAAAGCCCTGTGACCACTACTGTGCGCGTCTGTTTCATACGATGAGCCGCTTTTTCAGCCTTCTGTTAAGTTCTCTCGCGGTATAGATACCCTTGTTCTTGAGCATCTGGTTCCTGGCAGCCACCTCGATGAGCGTAGCCATATTCCGTCCTGTTTTCACCGGCAGTTTGAGATAGGGCAGATTGACGCCGAGGAGTTTATAGCGCCGTTCACGCAGTCCTACGAGGCTGTAGTGATGTCCCTTTTTCCATTCCTCCAGTTCCACGACAAGCCCGATCCTGCAGGAGTCCACCGTTGCCGACTCGCCGTACAACGCACGGATATTGATGATACCGAGCCCTCGGATCTGCAACAGGTCAGCGCCCATCTCAGTGGCATGGCCTGCTATATCGCTGCCGATCTTTTCGATGATGACCATGTCGTCGGCAGCAAGTTTATGACCTCGAAGCACCAGATCAAGTGCCGCCTCGCTTTTACCAATGGCGCTCTCGCCGATAATGAGCGTCCCGAGATCGAAGATCTGTACGAGCACACCGTGGAGACTGACGCTCGGCGTAAGTTTCGACGCGAGAAGACGGGCCATGTCCGACACTCTCCCGCTCTTAATCATGGTGATTGCTGCAGCCTCTGTTTTATCGTTTAGCTCTCTGCAAACGGTGCCACCGCTCACGACGATGCAGGCAGGCTTCTTGCGTATTATGGCCCGAATGATACGCATCCGTTCCCGTTCCGGAAGAGAACAGAGGTAGGCAATCTGGCGCGGGAGAAGATGAACAACGCTCGATGTCATGCCTCTCCAGGAAAGAGGAGACGAGAGTTCGGGCGTGCAAACCTGCGGAGACATCACTTCCCTGTCGAGGCCGGAGCCGCCTGAGATAACGGTTGCGTTTCCTGCCACGTCTTTTACGGTAACTTTCATTTCTGAGGGTATTTGCTGTCCTCTTCGTATAGCAGTCTTTTGATTTCCTGCCGATCCGCTGTGCGCGTCAGGTTTTCCCGTAACGCCGGGTTTTTCAGTATGCGGGAAATGCGGGCAAGGGTCTTAATGAGGTGGTCTCCCGGCTTGTCGTCAGGCGCCACGAGCAGAAAAAAAAGATAAGCTGGCTTTGCATCAAGAGACTGGAAATCAACACCCCGGCTCGACCTGCCGAACGCAACAATCATATCGCTGATAAAACTGAGTTTCCCGTGCGGAATGGCCACGCCGTCGCCGATGCCGGTGCTTCCAAGTGACTCACGTTCGAGCAGGACACGGACAAGAGCCTCAGCGTCTTTGATCCTCCCCGCTGCCTGGAGGACCTCAGCGAATTCGCGGATCACTCCAAGTTTGTCGGTTGCCTTGATCTCTTCGAGAACCAGGTCATCCTCAAGCAGGTCTCTAATCTTTGCCATCCCGCGGATCCTCTACACTGCGGGTTCGATCAGGCCGACATTTCCGTCTTTCCTCTTATAAATGACATTGACATGTCCGCTGCCCGCGTTCGAGAATATGAAAAAGTCTTTGTCCAGGAGCTCCATCTGCATGACGGCTTCCTCAGGGAGCATGGGTTTGAGATCAAAGCGCTTTATCTTGATGATCTGCGGGATCCTGTCCTCATGAGAGGGCGGCGCCGAAGAGAGCGTCGCTGACTTGTTCGTCTGGTGCTTATGGTCCACCAACTTCTCTTTATAGCGCCTGACCCTCCGTTCAATCTTTTCGACGAGCAGATCAATTGCCGAATACATTTCCTCGGTTTCTTCCGAGGCTTGTATCAACACACCGTTGGATTTTATCACTGCCTCCGCTATGTGGTGGACCTTCTTGACGACCGACAGGGTAACGACTGCCTGAACTGAGTTCGGCAGGTACTTTTCCAACCTGCTGAACTTCTCTTGCGCATATTGCTTGAGCGCATCTGTCGCCTCGATGTGTCTTCCTATTACTGTGACCTGCATAGTGCCCTCCTTGCCCAATGTTGAAATAAGCACATCCTTATGCGCATCCTATCCCATTCGCTTCCTCACACTAGTCGGCGGGATTCTGAGCTCTTCTCGGTATTTTGCAACGGTCCGCCTCGCGATGTCGATTCCCTTTGCCTTCAGGGCCTCGACAATCTGCTGGTCTTTAAGCGGTGTGGACGGATCCTCTTCCTTCACCATCTTGTGAATGACATCCTTCACTGTCAGGGAAGAAACCTCGGTGCCCGCTGCAACGGAAAAACCCGTCGTGAAGAAGAACTTCATTGGGAAAATTCCTTGCGGAGTATGCATGTACTTGTTCGTAGTCACACGGCTGATCGTGGATTCATGCATTCCGATATCCTCGGCTACGTCCTTCAGCACCATGGGCTTGAGATGGGAGATCCCCTGGTCCAGAAACTCCAGCTGGAACTTGACGATGCTTTCGGCAACTTTGTAGATTGTCTTGCTCCTCTGTTCCATCCCTTTGATGAGCCATTGTGCCGAGCGAAGCCGTTCCTCTATATACTCCTTGGTGACCTTGTCCACGCTCTCCTTGCGGCTGAGAAGCTTCCTGTAATAAGGATTGATACGAACCTTGGGCAGCCCTTCGTCATTGAGCTGCACGACATAACGGTCTTCCACCTTGATCACATAGACATCCGGCACGACGTAGTTCGTATCGGATTCAACAAAGGGTCTGCCCGGCTTCGGCTCCAGTTCGTGGATTATGACCTGCGATGCCTCCATCACATCCTGGGGTGTGACATTGAGGGCCTTCGCAATATTCGGATATTTCCTCTTCTCGAGATCAGGGAGGTGATTCTTGATGATCTTGTCGACGAGCGTGCCCTGCAGGTCCAGCTGTTTCACCTGGATAAGCAGGCACTCCTGGAGGTCACGCGCTCCCACGCCCATCGGATCGAAACTCTGAACCAGTTCGAGCGCACGCTGCATGTCCTTAACCTGGATGCCGGACTGCTGTGAAAGTTCTTCAAGCGTGGCCCTCAGGTACCCGTCATCATCAATATTGCCAATGATCCATTCTCCACTTTTTACCACGCCGGGCTCGGACGTAGAGAGCCGGAGTTGCCACAGGAGATGGTCGCTGAGCGAAGGCATCCTCGAGAGAGTCTGATCATAGGAAGGCAACTCTTTCTCATCAGCTTCGGTGTAGCCGTAATCGCGGCCATCTCCCAATTCGTTGAGATATTCATCCCACTGGGGGCTGAGCTCAAGATCGCTCTTAAGCTCTGCTGTCTCTCCCGTCTCCGGCTCATTGCCTTCCGGTACGGATTCTCCCGCTGACACCGCATCAGAATCAGAAGCGGATTCCCCCTCGGATTCCGAGGTTTCATCAGACGCTTCCTGAGCAAGTTCTTCAAGTACGGGATTTTCAACGAGTTCCTGTGAAATGGACTGTACCAGTTCGAGCCTCGACAGCTGCAACAGCTTTATGGCCTGCTGTAGCTGAGGCGTCATGATGAGCTTCTGTGAAAGTTTTAGTTCGAGTCTGGCTTCCATAGAGTGAATTGCACGTAATTCGAGATCTCGGATCTCTACTTATTATTATAACCGAAAAGCCTCACCCAGATAAAATTCTCTGACCCGCGGGCTGGCCGTAATCTCCGCCGGCGTCCCCGCTTCAATGATCTTCCCCTCGCTGATGATGTAGGCACGGTCGGTGATGGCGAGAGTCTCCCGCACATTATGATCGGTGATCAGAATCCCGATCCCCTTGCTCTTCAAGAGAGAGATGATTCCCTGGATATCCTGTACCGCAAGGGGATCGATGCCTGCGAACGGTTCATCCAGCAAGATGAATTTGGGTGACAGCGTCAGTGCTCTTGCGATTTCGAGGCGTCGCCGTTCCCCGCCCGAGAGCGTATATGCATTGCTCTCAGAGAGATGCGCGATGCCCAGCTCATGCAAAAGGCTGTCCTTCCGTTCCTGACGCTCGAGCGTCGATAGATCCATGGTCTCAAGGATAGCCATGAGATTCTGGGCGACACTGAGTTTCCGGAACACAGAAGGTTCCTGCGGCAAATAGCCGATTCCATTGCGCGCTCTCTGGTGCATCGGCATCCTCGTGATGTCTCTGCCATCTAGAAGCACTCTGCCCTGGTCCGGCTTCACAAGCCCTACGACCATGTAAAAGGTGGTAGTCTTTCCCGCACCGTTCGGTCCGAGCAGGCCGACAACTTCTCCATACTTGACTTGAACACTTACTCCCCGGACGATCTTCCTGCCTCGGTAGCTCTTTTCCAGTTTTTTTGCCTCAAGAGCCTGCGTCATTATTGTCTTATTATCGCCTCTTCCTGCCTTCGACCTGCTTGTCCTGGTAGAAAAGGACTTTCCCTCCCTCTACTATACTGCGATCATCACGCATAAACAGTGTTATTTTCTCACCCCCGAGTTGGTTCTCGTTTTCTATGATGCGCGCATCGCCGGTGAGCACAATCTTTTCCTGACGGCTGTCATAGGTCGCCTTGTTCGAATATGCTACCCTGCCTTCCTTCCGCACCACGACATTGCCGAATGCCTGGACCTCCCGAATGCCCTTGGTCGGGACATCATAAAAGACGACCATCGAATCAGCATTGAGCGTCATCCCCTCTTTTTTGAGGATCACATCTCCCTTAAACGTCACCTTATCACCAAGTTTTTCTGCCTCCATGCTGCGAGACGTGATTACAATGGGCTCCCGTTCGCCCTTCTCCGGTCCGCGGGTTACTGGCATTGCCGCAACGAGGACAACGGAAGCAACCAATAAGAAACTATTCCTGAAGCACAGCTTTAACATGATTGTTCACAACGATTTCATGCAGATCGACGTTCGCCGTCAGTCCACGCCCCTCAAGGTAGATCTCACTGCCAAGCAGTTTGAAAGGGTCGGGTGTCTGCACGAGACGTTCGCCGGCCTTCCACATGAGGGAGTCGGTCGTCAGAAGATAGCCGTCATTCGTTACCACTCTTACTTCTCGCGACACACGACGTATAGAAGCATTTCCCGTAGAGGTGTCCATGACCCCCACTTCCCCGAGGAGCGCCGCTTCCTTCGCGTCGGGGCTTGTAAATACAATCTCTACATCCAGCAGTTGCGCCTCTTTATTTGCATAAAGATTGGCGCTCTGTGCATTCACACGCCAGGACACCCTGCCGTTTTCCGACTGTGCGAGCCTGAAACCTTCCATACTCATAAGCAGTCGTGTGCCGGGAACCGGCTTGAACAGCGATGGCATGGTAAGATCTGCTCCGCGTAACAGCAGATACCCGCCATAGAATAACGCGGCAAAGATGAGGAGTACCGCGAAGACTTTGAAAAATTTTACTATTACCTTCATAACTGATAAAAGAAGATCATTATGGCGGCCTTCAGGGCCGCCATATGCATAATTTATACCACAGGTTCGTAGATATGTAAAGACCAAAATAAAATGAACAGAAATACCTGCGCAGAAACTTAAGATTTATACCTTGAGCTTAGACTTGAGAGAGGATATTTGGCTTTCTTTCTCCTCGAGGAGCTTCTCGAGACGTACACGCGACGACATGTCACGTACAACGGACTGGACAAAGCGCTTGCCCATCAGGACGAGCCCGACCGCGCTAACCTCCACCGGTACGACTGTGCCGTTGGTCCGCTTGAGATCCCCGTGCCCGACTGACTGGCGCCCCTGAACAACCTCCGTGAGGATTTCTTTGGGCTTGCTGGAATCGACAAAAAGCTCGAACAGGTTCTTATGTAAGAGGTCATATTTGCTGTAACCGGTCAGGAGAGCCGCCTGTTCGTTCGCAAAGACGATATCGCCGTTCCCGGCGAGAACGAAGATAGACTCGCAGGCGTTTTCAACGAGCGTCCTGTAACGCTCCTCGGAAGCCCTTAGCTCCTCGGTTTTCTCCGCCACCCATTGCTCAAGCTCCATATTCATCTTTTGGAGTTCTAACTGCATCTGCTCGTTCTGGACGGTTGTGGCAATGATTCCCGACAGGGTCGTGAAAAAATTGATTTCCTCGTCAGTGAAGTTCTTCGCCTTGCCGTATAGCACATCCATCACGCCCACAAGAGCCCCGTTTGAATACACATAGAGGGGGAGGCAATATATTGACGAATATCGGGCAAGGGTTAGTCCTGATATTTCGCGGAACCGTGCATCATTCCGGAAATCCTTCGACATTACGGGCTCAAGCCTCCTCCCGACCCAGCCTTCGATCCCCTCGCCGAGCGGTATGCGGGCGTCCTCTCCCTTCCCTACGTAATCTTTGTTAGCCGCCTCAAACACGAGTTCATCTTTCATCCTGTCGTATAGAAAGATGAAGCAGGCATCGGCCTCCATGACCCTGGCCGTAATGTCAGCAACATCTTTCATGCGGTCTTTGAAAAGGTGCGGCGAATTGGCAGCGTAGTTTACGTCATAGATGCCAAGAAATTTTATGAACAGGTCGTCCTTGATATCGAGCAGTTCCTCATGCTTTAGATGGAGCTCCAGGTTCGAATCCTCCAATCGCCGGTAATAGGGGAAAATCATTTTTCTGTAGAGAAGATACGACAGGAGCGGTACAGCCGGCAAGAGAGCCATGAACAAAAGGAGACCGGCCTTGTCATTACCCGACAGAGAGTATCCGGCAGCGGCCCCGATTGAGACTGCAGCCACCAGTACGAGCATTATTGAAAAGATCAAGATACCCTTCCTGTGTTCAAAACTCTCGTTCGGCATTCTCGCGCACCTCCGCATTTCCCCGACGGAGATCCTCTGTTCATGGCAGCAGCAAAGATTCTCTCGCGGTCATCAATGGGAGCTTTATAGCCCCATCCTCATGGAACAGCATTTTCCGCGGCAGGAGTCGACCGCTCCCTCCAACGGAGAAAAAGCCGGGTCCCGGCTCGCCGGTGTCCCCACAGGGACGGGCCACATTCGCGCCATACCGTCCCTCATCATATCGGCATCACGACAGCACCCCGCGGCGCCGCATCCGCGTCTTCCGGAGGGCGTACGCCGCGACGAACAGGGCTATATTGATTACGACAATGGCGCCCCCTGCCGGAAGATTCAGGACAACGGAGGAAAATATTCCCGCAGCGACAGACAGCACGGCGCAGCCGGCTGCCGTCAGGATGGTGGTCTTGAACCCTCGGGCTACCTGCAGCGCCGTTACCGCTGGAACGATCAGAAGGGCGGAAATGAGCATGATGCCCACCAGCTTCATGGCCAGCACCACGGTTAGTCCCGTGAGGAGTACCAGCACCCCGTTGATTCTCCCGGTTCTGATGCCGGAACTCTTCGCCAGCTCTTCATCGAAGGTAATGGCAAAGAGGTCGTTATAGAAGAAGCCAGCCGTCGCTATGACGACCACGAAGAGCGCAACAGCAATCAGCAATTCGTCCGGGCTGATTGACAGAATGCTGCCGAAGAGGAAACTGAAGAGGTCCACGTTAAATCCCCCCGCCGCGCTCGCTAGAAGGACGCCGCACGCGATGCCAAAGGATGACACGATACCGATGGCCGCGTCTCCGTAAATTCTGGCCTTTTCCGTGAGCTTGAGAATGCCCAGCGACGAGATAAGCACTATGGGGATCGCTGCGACCGCCGTATAGACCGGGTCGACGCGCAGAAGGAGCGCCACGGCAACGCTCCCGAAGGTGACGTGGGCGAGTCCGTCGCCTATCAGGGAAAACCGGCGGAGGACCAGAAAGACGCCGAGAATGGCGCAGAGCACTGCTATCAGCATCCCGGCGATGAGAGCCCGCTGCATGAATCCGTACCCGATGACCTCACCGAAACCCATTATTACCACTCCCCTCGGCATCATGCCGGTGGCAGATTTGGTGCTGGGCATATTCTCCGAAGAACTGTGTCATTTCCTCGGAATGGCAGAAGTCCTCGAAGGTGCCGTCGAAAACCACTCGTTTATCCAGATATAGGAACCGAGTAGCATACTTGCCGATGCTCCAGGTATCGTGTGTGACGAGGATGACCGTCGTATTGTGCATGCGGTTGAGATCGTGCAGAAGGGCATAAAAATTGCCCCTCGTTTCCGGATCGAGAGCCGTGGTCGGTTCATCCAGAATAAGCAAGTCCGGCCCTCCCACTACGGCCCGCGCCAAGAGGGCCCTCTGCTGTTGTCCTCCGGAGAGTTCACCGATCAGCCTCTTCCTGATCTGCGAAATCCCCATCAGCTGCAGAATTTTCTCAACCGCATCGTCATCGCTTTTCGTGCGCGATCGGGGAATCTTTTTCCCCGCAAGAAGTCCGAGCCTGATGATCTCTTCCACAGTCCCCGGGAAATGGGGGTCGGCGAACTTGAGTCGTTGAGGAAGGTAACCGATCTTCCGCCACTCGGTGAACTGTTGCAGGGGCGTGTTGAACAGCTTGATGGAACCCTGCACGGGCTGCACAAGCCCGAGAATGGCCTTGATCAGCGTGCTCTTTCCCGAACCGTTCGGGCCGACGATTCCCAAGTAGTCTCCGGAACTTACGCTGAAGGAGATGTCGCTCAGCACCTCCACTGTGTTGTAGCTAAAACCGATTCCTGTGACCTGCAGCACCTCTACCGACATTGCAGCCCCTTGCGGAGATTTTCGAGATTCTGTTCCATGAGAGAAATATACGTCGCCCCCCGCTCCATGTCCTCCTTGCTCAGATTATGGATGCCGTTCAGCTTGAGGATGGTCGCGCCTGTCTCCTCGGCGATGACCTTCGCCGTCCGCGGAGAGATCAGCTCTTCGGTAAAGATAAATCGCAGGGATTTGCTTTTCATTGTATTTATAAGCTTCGCCAGCTTGACCGGCGTGGGTTCGGCATCTGCGGACACGGCATAGGCCGAGATGTACGAGAGCCCATACCGGTCAGCCAGGTAGCCGAACGCGTAATGCCCGCCATGGACGAACATCCTCGTTCTGCACACCGACAAGCCCTCCTGGAATTCCCGATCCAAGCGGCGCAGCTGAGATTTATAGGCTTCGGCATTCTTATAATAGGATTCCCTATTCACAGGGTCCCGGGCGGCAAGGCCGGCTGCGATGTTATCCACCATCTTCTCAGCGTTCGGAATGCTAAGCCATATGTGAGGGTCCATCCTCAGGGCATGAAGATTCTCAGCCCCATGGCTATCGACGCTCTCTTCGGCCTCCCCTTGCTGCTCCCGTGCAGGCAAAAAAGTCACGCTCGCGCTGGAATCAACCACCAGAAGATCGCTCCTGCCGGCACCCCTGAGGATGTCCATCGCCCAAGGTTCCATATATCTATTGGTATAGATAAAGACGTTCGCTTTTTTCACCCTGACGATATCGTTCGGTTTTGGTTCGAAGCTGTGGGGCTCGACTCCCGGCGGCAGCAGCAAGCTTACTTCCACCTTGTCCCCGCCAATATTCCTCACGAAATCGTAAAGCGGGAACAGCGTCGTCACGATTTTAAGCCTACCCGCGGCAGGGATCTGTTCCTGTCGCTGGCAGGCGCTCCACACGAGCATTGTCGCTATGATGATAAGTACAAACGCTCTCCTACGTACCATGTCTTTTTCGTTTCTTTCTCAAATTTATTATGTAAGTAGTATATCACGCCGGTTGTCCGCCCAAGCCGACATGTTTGCAGCAGCAGGAAATAACGGTCGGCATTAAGATACTGGAGGAATCGAGGAGTCCAGATAGCTCATTCTCTGTCTCCTTACCGCTTCACTTTACGGATATACATCATTTTGCCGTCGCTACCCACAAAGAGGTTCAGGAGCCAGCTCACCAGGCTGATCACGAAGGCGCCCCAGAACGCTGCCCAGAATCCTTCGATGACAAGCCCGGGGACGACGGCGGAGACCAGCTGGAGCATGAGCGCATTGATGACGAGCGTGAACAGCCCGAGCGTGAGAAGATTTATCGGAAGAGTCAACATGAGCACCACCGGCCTGATTACGGCATTCACGATGCTGAGAATGCCGGCGGCAAGAATACCCATTTCGATGCTCTGTATCCTGATCCCTTTAATGAGGACTGCGGCCGTGACCAAGGCAAGCAGATTCATGGACCAGCGAAGGAAGAAACCGAACATGCTGCCTCCAAAATAAAAAAAGTTTAACACACTTCTGGTTCATTTGCAACCGGGGATTGGCATCCTCGGGGAACAAAGCCGATAAACGCTCTTGCAGACAAGATAAATGAATAACAATCCACTTTTGCCCGCAGGAGCAAGAAACTATTTGACTTTACCAAGCGTATATGCTAAAAAAATTTCGATCTATGTACGTCATCACAGTCGAAGAAAGGATTCTTATCGAGCATGGGAATTGCTAGAAGGGCAGCAGCGATAAAGCCTTCCCCAACGCTGGCAACGGCAGCCAAGGCCAAGGAAATGAAGGCGTCGGGCATTGATGTTGTAGACTTCGGAGTCGGTGAGCCGGATTTCGATACCCCGGAGAACGTAAAAGAAGCCGCCAAGAAGGCGATCCAATCCGGTTTTACCAAGTACACGCCAGCCTCGGGGGCCGATGATCTCAAGGAAGCGGTAATAGAAAAATTCAAAAGAGACAATAGACTCGCATATGAGAAATCCCAGATCCTGATATCATGCGGTGCGAAACACAGCCTGTACAACATCGCGGAAGCGCTTTTCGATCCAGGGGATGAGGTGATCATCCCTTCACCATACTGGGTCTCGTACCCAGACCAGGTCATTTTGAATGACGCCACGCCTGTCATCGTTGAGACTACGGAAGAAGAAGGATTCAAGCTCTCGGCAAAAAAGCTTGAAAAGGCTTTGACCCGCAAAACGAAGGCCATCATCTTGAACAGCCCTTCCAACCCGACGGGCCTTGCCTATGACAGAAAGACCCTTGAAGAAATCGCAGCAGTCGCTGTGAAGCACAAGATCTACGTCATCTCCGACGAAATATATGAAAAACTCATCTACGACGGCTTCCAGCATCTCAGCATCGCATCGCTCGGCCCGGAGATCAAGGACATAACCATTGTTGTGAATGGCGTGTCCAAGTCCCACGCCATGACCGGATGGCGCATCGGGTATGCCGCAGGACCAAAAGAAGTTATCACTGCCATGGCTAATATCCAGAGCCAGAGCACCTCGAATCCCGCATCCATATCTCAGAAGGCCGCTGTGGAGGCGCTTCGCGGTCCGCAGGATTTTATCCAAACTATGAACATCGAGTTCGACAAGCGGAGAAAGTACATGGTTGAACGACTCAACAAGATACCGGGCATGTCCTGTCTAATGCCCGTGGGCGCGTTTTACGCTTTTCCCCGGGTATCTCCGCTCTTCGGAAAAAGCGTCAACGGAAAGCGGATAATAGGTTCCTCGGACATCGCGGCCTATCTGCTCGAGGAGGCGAAGGTAGCGCTTGTTTCAGGAGATGCCTTCGGGGCCGATGCGTACATAAGGCTCTCCTATGCCACATCCCTGGATACCATCGTCAAGGGACTTGACCGAATAGAACGGGCCGCCCGCAAACTCGCGTGACAGCATTCCGGATGTCGTGATATAGAAACTATCGTTGATACGGGGAGGTTCCCATGAAGATTGCAACGTACCTCTTGGCAGCGTTGCTCTGTGCAGCTCTGTCAGCCGCAGCGCTCTTCTATTTCTCGACGTTCAGGCCCATGGCTGCTGATCTCGCGCGGATGAAGGCTGGCATGCCTGAACTGGACAAGGCAAAGGCCGAGCTGAAAAAATACAAGGAAAGGGAATCTAAAGAAACAGGAGAAACGGCATGGATCAATCCCGTTGTGGAAGTCCTGGGCATGGGGCTGAGCGATGAAATAAAAGCCGGAAAAGCAGAGGTAACGTCCGCAGGAAGAAGGGTCGTGGTCAACATTGCGGAGCAGGCGCTCTATACTCCCCGTTCGGTCACCTTTGCAAAAGACAGCCCCCAGCTCCGTCTGAAGATCGCTACATTGATCAGAAGCACAGAACTGAAAGGGAGAGAAATCATCATCGGCAACACAACCGATCCGGTGCCGGCGCAAGGCAAGGGGAAGAGAAAGATACCCCCGAAAGACGCAAGGACGCTTTCGGCAGAAAGGTCTGTAGCTTTGACGAGATATCTCGAGCAAAATGGTGCGGATCAGGGAGCACTCATCGCCTCTGCTTATGCGTCAAAATTGCCTGAAACGGGATTCAAAATCAAGGACCACAAAACCATTATCATAATCGAAAGCCCGCCGATGCTCACTGCCCCAAAACAGGATCCAGTCCCCGGCACACAGTCGAAATCTGCTCCTTCCGAAAAGTCCGGGACTCTACCGGCCGCCGGGGCTCAGCAGTCCCAACCAAAAGCGATCCCCATAAATCCTTCGCAGCCTAAAACGAATTGACGGTTCGGAAAGAATCAGAACGGCAGCCTGTGCAGCGCTAAGACTGGTAATCGGGTTATTCGGCCCCAATAGCCCCTCAACTCAATCAGACATCAAAACGCTTCCTCGTCCAGTGAACATTTGAGAGAAAAATCGCGCAGTCGGGAGGGACTTAATCAATCCCCCACTCATAGATACACAGGCAAAAACTGAACGAAGTCGTCATTCGACTGACATATCCCACGATTGACTCGATACCGGGCGTGAAAAAAGCGGACGAAGCACTTTCCCTACCGACCGAACAGGAGGCTTGGGCCTGATACAAACCCTGGGAGACATGAGGACAACGGGCTTTAAAATCGGTCAATCAGCGCTTCATTTCAATTATCAATGAGGAGATGCTTGGGAAAGCAGCAAGGAAACCGTCGTTCCTTAGCGGGGCGTTACATCGAGATACTGGCGGTAACCTGGAATAGCATCTGCTGCCTATGGCATCTGGTCCCCTGCCGGCGGTTTCTTCAGTCTGTTCAGCATTTGAAAGGCCCTCTGCCTTCCAGCGGGATCCGGCTCCATGACGGCGTACGCACTCATATATCGATACGCCATGTCATACTTGCCCGCTTTCTCAAATGCAAGCGCTGCGTTCCAGTATTTATATTTGTCTTCCGGTGACCTCTGTATAGCCATGAGGAAATACTCGGACGCCTTGTCGTACTCTCCCTGAGCCATAAAAACCTCTCCCAGCGTATTCAGGGCCTGCGGCATGCCTGGGACTGCGGAAAGCGCCATACGGGCGGTCGCGTCAGCTTCATCATACCGTCCTTTCTTTAAGAACGCTATTGAGAGGTTATTCAGGAGGCTGGCATCAAGGGGAGAATATCGCAGTCCCGTCTGCCAGGATGCAATGGCATCGTCAATCATTCCCACCCGGAAATAGACCACGCCGATCTCCCGGTAAAGGTCTCGGGGAGGTACGCTCCCGTCGTCTTTCGTGGCGAGGACTGTCTTGAACTCCCGCATGGCCTCGCCGTATAAACCCGCTGTTGAGAGCGCCTGACCGAAGTTCTCGTGCGCTCTCCGCTTCATCGGCGACTTATGAGCAGTATCCCTCCACATGGTGACCGGTGTTTTATAAATATCGTTCCGCATGTTCGCGGCAATCGCCAGACAGACGATAATGCATATGGACAGAATGAATGCCGGGTAATTGTGGCTTGCTTTCTGCAATTGGACATGCTCGACAACGTTGTTACGGCGAAGACGTGCTCGGGATGATTTCTTCCCCATGACTAAAGCTCCTCTATCCTCTTCAAGGCAGTCCCCGGATAGTAGTGCGAAAGAATAGATCTAAAATCAGAACCATGGCGCGCCATTTCCTTCGCGCCCCACTGGCACAAACCTACACCGTGGCCTAGGCCCCTTCCGTAGAACACCACTTCGTTTCCCTCCATGGCCGGCTCAAAAAATACACTCGGAAGGAAAGAATACCCTACCGCCGCACGCAATGTCTCCGCAGGTATGAACACGGTCCCGCCGGCGTGTCGTACCGCTACCTGTCGCACCCTGCCAGCCGGGGTAATACTGTCCATTTCAATTCCCGTGATACCGTTCAAGCGATATCCCTGACGGCCGAGCAGGGCCGCAAGCTTAGTGGCGGATATCCTTTTTTCCCACAAGCCGTATCGCGAAATCTCCTGACATTCGCAGTCAACGCCCTTGAGGTACGGGACATCAATGCCCCAAAGCTCCGCGGCATCCTCAGTATGGCCACCACAACTCGCATGATAAAACGCCGGGATCACCTCTCCATCATACACGATGACGATCCCCTTTGTCTCTCTCACGGCCCTCACGGCGTTCTCACGTTCCCCGTTTCTCCCGGAATAAACCTGTCCGTCCACCGTGGCGAGGATGTGATAGGGTCTCTTCCCCGATGTTCTTTTCTGGTAGAGCGCAAAGGTCCTTGAAGCCACGGCTTGAGCTTTCAGAACCTCAATGTCCCAGTCTTGAGGGACTTCAGCGGCGATGACTCCCAGGAGGTATTGCTCTATATCAAGCTCATTGATAACGAGGAGAAGGCCGTTCTTTTTCTTCCTGAGCTCTATCCATCCGCGATAACTGCCGCCGTTTACCTGAGTAACGTCCCCCCTGGACCTTATGCGTACAACTTTGGCACCCACGGAGGCGGATCCGAACACCACTTTCTTCTCTCCATGTCCTCCTAATGGAGCGCCCTCCACGACGAGTCCTTCTGGAGATTTGAGCGTCACGGTTCTTTGGTTATCCGCCAAGGCAACACGAATGTTTTCAGAGGCAAATGAGGCAGGGGAGAGAAAAAGGAATACGACACATATTACCATGTTCAGCCGAAAGGTCTTGAAAGAACTGATCATGTTACCAAGAGCACGACACGTCCCTATCACCGCACCGTTCCTTTCCCCTTTGTGTCCCTTTCTCCCGCTTTCCAATACCGATCCCGTTCGCTGTAGATACAACCGCAGTACTGCTGGCGGTAAAGCCCCATGGCCTTCGACTCCATGATCCCTTCGCGCCATCCCCGTCGGAAGTCTTCATAGTAGAACTCGATGCCATGATCTGATGCCATTTCCTCGGCTATCCCCTTGATGAGATCATGCTTTTGATATTTGCTGTACAAGAGGGACGTCGTATAGACAGTGAACCCGAGTTCCCGCGCCGCTGCACCGGCGGCGTCCAGTCGCATCCGGTAACATTGCTCGCACCGCAATGACCCTCTGCCAGCGACACGCGCAAGGAATTCGTCCAAGTCATAACCGTCCCGATAGCGGACCTCGAGTCCCGCACGGAGAGAAAAGTCCTTCACTGTATCCAGCCGTCTTTTATATTCCATAAAGGGATGAATATTCGGATTGTAAAAATAACCGAACGGATCCATCCCTTCTTCCTTCATTCTGTAATAGGGATAGAGCGCGCATGGCGCGCAGCATATGTGGAACAGGATCTTCATTTCGTAATTCGATAAAGCCAGTCTTCAGAACCGGGCACTATTCACTTCCGGGGCCGCCATCTAAGCACGCAGGAATACTTCAGTGCTTCGCAATTTTGGAGAGCTGGGCTATCATGCAAGATAGTTATGACACGAATGCTCGCCGCTATTAGCATCTGTTCCCATTGCTCGTCATAAGCGATGATCGCGAAAGCGTCCCGTTCTCCTGCCCCGGACGTTGCCCGGGTCAACTCCGCCTACAGCAGCCGTTCCTGCGCCGTTGAGATTTTCTTCCTGCCGAAATACTCAAGGGAGAGTCGCGTCGCCTGTCTGCCGCGGGGGGTGCGGTCGAGAAAACCCTCCTGAATAAGGAACGGCTCATATACGTCTTCAATGGTATCCTTTTCTTCATTCAATGCCGCTGCGAGGGTCTCGAGTCCGACCGGGCCACCGTCGAACTTATCGATGATGGTGAGCATAAGCCTGCGGTCCATCTGGTCAAAACCCCTTTCGTCCACCGCCAGTCTCTCCATGGCAGCCAAAACAACATCACGGGTGATCACCCCTTCGTTTTTCACCTGGGCGAAATCCCTCACCCTGCGGAGCAGGCGGTTGGCGATCCTCGGGGTACCCCGTGAACGCTTCGCGATCTCGGCGGCTGAGGCGGGATCGATCTTTGCATTTAAAAGGCTTGCGGATCGCTGGACGATCGTACGGAGCTCGTCGGCACCATAGAAATTAAGTCTATCGATCACACCGAACCGGTCACGGAGAGGCGAGGTCAGGAGGCCGGTCCTTGTAGTAGCGCCGACAAGGGTAAAGTATGGAAGATCGAGTTTGATGGAGCGTGCTCCCGGTCCTTGGCCGATAATGATATCAAGCTGGAAATCTTCCATGGCAGGATAGAGGATTTCTTCCACCACACGGTTCAGGCGGTGTATCTCGTCAATGAACAACACTTCTCGTTCATGAAGATTCGTGAGGATAGCTGCCAGATCTCCGGCCCTCTCCAGCACGGGACCGGAGGTCGTTTTTATTCCCACGCCAAGCTCGTGCGCTATGATGTTTGCCAGGGTGGTCTTACCGAGTCCCGGCGGACCGCAGAACAGTATGTGATCTAGCGCCTCTCCTCTTCCCTTTGCCGCCTCGATGAATACATGCAGGTTTTCCTTGATCCTGTCCTGTCCTACAAAATCCTTGAACCTGAGCGGTCTCAGGCTTCGGTCGAGTTGGACGTCGTCATCTCCCTTTTCAGGCTCTATGATTCGCTCCGGCATCAGTCTTGCCTCGTCATTCGTTTCTCGTCCTTCTGCCTTGCACTACCTTCTCATCAATATTTGCAGCGCTTCCCGTATAAGCTCTTGCACCGTGAGCCCGGGGCTTTTTTGATGGATCTTATTGAGCGCCTCTTGGGCCAGCGGCCTTTTATACCCCAAATTCACGAGTGCCGAAACCGCATCCTCGACATCACCGGATGGTGCCGGCGTCGTCTGGCCCTGCATCGAGGCTGCCGCTGGCGCAATGAGTTTTACCTTGTCTTTCAGCTCAAGGACCATCCGCGCAGCCGTCTTTTTGCCGATTCCCGGTATGGAGCGGAGCCGGGAATCATCGGAAGCCTGGATGGCGAGAGAAATGTCGGGCACGGACAGGCTGGAAAGGATAGAAAGCGCGAGTTTCGTGCCGATCCCGGAAACTCCGATAAGAAGAAGGAACATCTCTTTCTCTTCCTGGGTCAGAAAGCCGAAGAGCGAAAGCGAATCCTCGCGCATGTGCGTGTGGATATGGAGGCTGACTTCCTCGCCGTCATCGGGAATGCTATAATAGGTAGAAAGCGGGACCTGCACCTGATAGCCGATCCCGGCAACATCCACGATCAGATAATCGGTCCCTTTGCGTCGGAGCCTGCCCCTGATTGAAGCAATCATCGCATCCTACCCGTGACCCTGAATGTGCTCATACCCCGGCTCCTTTGCCGGAGGGACGGTGGTGACTTGAGTATTTCTCTGAGCCTCGAAGAGTGAATATGGCAGATCGCTGCTGCCAATGCGTCTGCCGCATCGGCCGGATGCGGTACCTTGGGAAGATCGAGCAGGGTTTTTACCATAATCTGCACCTGCTTCTTCTCCGCCTTTCCGTTGCCGACTACCGCCTGTTTCACTTCCAGAGGAGCATATTCGAACACAGGCAGCCCTGCGTTCATGGCCGCCAAGATGGCGACCCCTCTCGCGTGTCCGAGCTTGAGAGCCGATTTTATGTTCTTGGAAACGAACAAATCCTCGATGACGACCACGTGCGGCTTGTACTTATCGATGATTTTTTCGATTTCCTCGTAGATCTTTTTGAGCCTCTTCGGGAACGGTTGTTTTGCGGACGGGCTGATACCGCCCGACACCACATAGAACAACTTATGGTCCTCTTCCGCCACGATGCCGAATCCGCTCGTGAGCGTACCTGGATCAACCCCCAGCACCCTCATAAATCCTCCCCCCGTCCTATCAAAGAAAAATTATTAAAAAGACAATTGAAAAATTGGAGACTATAATTTCAGGCCTTTCCTTTATCCCTCTCGAATTTCAACGTTCAATTTTCAGTTCAGCACGCCGTGGTCTACACTGCATTCATGATCTCCTCAGGAATGTCGAAGTTCGCATACACGTTCTGGACGTCATCGTTGTCTTCAAGTGACTCGACAAGCCGCAGCATCTGCTGGGCCTCCTTGCCATCGAGATTGACGTAAGTCTGGGGAACCATGGTGACTTCAGCGACCTCCAAGGGCACCCCTGCGTCATCGAGCGCCTTTTTCACTTTCTCAAAATCGTTCGGAGGCGTAGTGATGACGAAGTTATCGTCCTCGGTCTGCATGTCCTCGGCTCCCGCATCGAGGGCGAGGGTCATGAGCTTATCCTCATCAGCCTTAGCGCGGCTGACCACGATATAGCCCTTCTTGTGAAACATCCACGAAACGCACCCCGCCTCGCCCATGTTACCGCCTGCCTTGCTGAATATATGCCGGATATCCGATACCGTGCGGTTCCGGTTGTCGGTCATAGACTCAACCATCACCGCCACACCACCCGGTCCGTAGCCCTCAAAAGTGACTTCCTCGTACGAGACTCCCGGAAGCTCGCCAGTTCCTTTCTGGATCGCGCGCTTGATATTGTCCGCGGGCATACTGACGGCCTTAGCCTTGGCGACAGCCGTTCTGAGCCGGGGGTTCCCGCCGGGATCGCCCCCCCCCAACTTTGCCGCAACCGTGATCTCCTTGGTGATCTTGGTAAAGACCTTGCCGCGTTTTGCGTCGATCGCAGCTTTTTTATGTTTTGTTGTTGCCCATTTAGAATGTCCTGACATCGAACCTCCTTAAATTGAAATCCCAAATCCCTCGGATCCCAATAATACCAAAATCACGACAACGAATCACCGAGACAACCGGCATTTAGCGATCTGCGCGTTATGATCGCCCCGAGGCTACCGTTCCACATGCTGCAACTCATGCTCCATGTCTTCCCTGAGCTTCGTGAAGATCATTCTCCCCGCCGCGGTCTGCAGCACGCTCGTGACCGCCACCTCCACGTTCTTATTGATATACTTGCGGCCGTTCTCCACCACAATCATCGTACCGTCATCAAGATACGCGACGCCCTGGCCGGACTCCTTCCCTTCTTTCAGCACGAACACCCGCATGCTTTCCCCCGGCAATGCCACGGGCTTGACGGAATTCGACAGGTCGTTGATATTCAGCACCTTTACGCCTTGGAGCTCCGCTACCTTGTTCAAGTTGAAGTCGTTTGTTATCACCTTGGCACCGAGCTTCTTGGCCAATGCAATCAACTTGCTGTCCACGTCGCGGATCTTAGGGAAATCCTCCTCGGTGATTCGCACCTCCATGTGGCTCATCTTCTGGATCCGATGCAGAATATCGAGCCCGCGCCTTCCTCGCGCCCTTTTGAGGGAATCGGATGAATCGGCAATGTGCTGAAGCTCGTGCAGGATGAATTGCGGGATGAGTATCGTCCCGTCCAGAAATTCCGTTTCACAGACATCGGCAATCCTGCCGTCGATGATCACGCTCGTGTCCATGATCTTGATGTTTTCCTCCCCGCCGCCTTTAAAGAGCTTCTTGATGTTCGCAGGGTTGAACTTCTCCCCCTCTCTGATGCCGATGGCAATGCCGATGTAGCCGAAGAAGCCGTTCATCAGGAGAAGAATGAAGTTCACGATGCTCCGCTCCAGCGGGACAAGTTTGAGAGGGGCCGCGATGATATTTGCAGACATTAAACCGAGGATGAATCCGAGAATACCTCCGACGATGACCTTTAATGATACCTTTCTGAACAGGAATTCAGTAAGAATGATAAACACTGCAACGCCAAAGCCAATCGCCATTCCTTCTGTCTTGCTGACCTGGTCGTAGAGCTGCGTAGACACATAGTACCCGAGCAGGGTGCCTAACAAAACAAACAGTATACGGATAAGGACAAGTCCCATTTATCTCACCTCCTTTGAGCGATATGAAAGAATAACATGGATGTAATGATGGCATGGACAGGACCTGGTACGGGACCGACGGCGCGCCTTTTAGAGCGACGAGCTACTCTGGTCTGACCGTGACAAACAGGTCTTCGCCCTTCCTGCGTATAAGAAGCAGCGCTCTCTCTGTCGCCCGCAGCTTTGACGCGGCCTTCTTATAATCCTCTATCGTAGCGATGTTCTTCTGGTTTATCTGGAGGATGATGTCCCCGGGTCTGATGCCGGCCTCGAACACCTTGCTGTTGGGATCGACCTTCACGACCACAACGCCCTTTTCACTCTCATCAATTCCCAGGCGTGCGGCAAGATCAGGAGTAAGCTCGCGGACAACAAGCCCGGTGAGAGCACTGCTCTCCTCCTCGTTTTCCTCTGGATTTTCAGCGTTTCGTGATGGCGCTTCGGCCATTTTCTTCGGCAGCTCCGCAATGAGCACCTCAACTTCCACTTCCTTCTTCTGGCGAAGCAGTTTGACCTTGACCTTCGTCCCGATGGGTGTCTGCGAGACCATGTTCCTGAGGTGCCCGGTATCTTCGACGACCTTATCGTTGTACTGCAGTATCACGTCGCCCTGTTTGATACCGGCCTTTTCTGCCGGGCTTCCTTTCATGACGCCGCTCACGAGCGCACCTTTCAGGTCCTTCACCCCGAACTCTTCCGCAAGGTCCGAGGTGACCTCCTGTATGCTCACTCCGAGCCAGCCGCGCACCACTTTCTTGTACTTCACCAGGCTATCCATGACCTGTCTGGCCATGCTGCTCGGCACGGCGAACCCGATACCCTGGTACCCGCCAGTCCTCGAGAGGATGGCCGTATTGATCCCAATGAGTTCGCCGCGGGCATTGATAAGTGCCCCTCCCGAGTTGCCCGGGTTAATAGCCGCGTCGGTTTGGATAAAGTCTTCATAATCCGCGATACCCACGTTCGCCCGTCCGACTGCGCTGATCACGCCCATGGTCACGGTCTGGTTCAGTCCGAAGGGATTGCCGATTGCAAATACGATCTCCCCCACCTTCAGCCTGTTGGAATCGCCCCAAGGGAGCGCCGTCAGCCCTTTGGCGTCAATCTTAATGACGGCAATATCGGTCTTCGGGTCCGCCCCGATGAGAGCGGCCTTGTAGTCTTTCTTGTTCGAGAGCAACACCTTTATTTCTTCGGCCTTTTCTATGACGTGGTTATTCGTAACGATGTATCCATCTTCGGAAACGATGACGCCAGACCCAAGGCTCTGCTCTTTATGTTCCTTCGGAATGTTGGGATGCGGGAACTGATCTCCGAAAAATCGACGGAAGAACGGATCCTCGAACAGGTCGAAGGGGGCCTCCTCTCGGGACTTGATGACCCTCGTCGTCGAAATGTTCACCACGGAAGGTGTAGCAACTGCGGCGACCTCGGACTGCGCATCACTCAGCTGGGTGAGGATCTCAACGGACTTGGACGATATCTGGCTCTTGGCTGGAAGCGGGGAGATAACGCCGAGGTGCGAAGACAGAACAAGGCCGACAAAGATGCCAAGGACAAGAATGAATGCGGCGGAGAAATAGAATCTCTTTTTATTGGTCATGGTTTTAAAAAGCTCCTCCTGATGTCAGGCTACAGAGAACAAATTGTATTTTACCAGAAAGAATCCAAACATTTCAAGACCTTTTTGTTATTGACAAAAAGATCGGACAAAATATAATATCGTCAGTGCACATCCATTGGAATAAGAAACGGAGAACTCGTCCTTGCCACGAAAGCGCCCCTCCCCAGGCCGCCTAGAGAGACTCGATAAAAAATATATCTGGCACCCATTCACCCAGATGCTTGATTGGGAAAAGGAACCGCAGGTCATCATCGAGAGCGGCTCCGGCAGCATACTCACCGACATCCGCGGGAGGAACTATATTGATGGCGTGTCATCGCTCTGGGTCACGGTCCATGGCCACCTCAATAAGAAAATCAACGCTGCCGTATCAGCTCAACTGGAGAAGATTGCACATTCCACGCTGCTTGGACTTTCGAACGTGCCCGCTGTTCTTCTTGCCGAAAAGCTGGTAAAGATTGCGCCTAAAGGTCTCTCAAAAGTCTTCTATTCAGACAGCGGCTCAACGGCCGTTGAGATCGCGATCAAGATCGCATTTCAGTACTGGCAGCAAAAAGGAAACGAGTACCGTTCCAAGACCGGCTTCATCTCCCTCAAAGAGGCATACCACGGCGACACCATCGGTTCCGTGAGCGTCGGCGGCATCGACCTGTTCCATTCCATTTATCAACCCCTCCTCTTTCATACGAGGAAGATTGAGTCGCCTTACTGCTATCGATGCAGCCTCGGCAGGACATATCCCGGCTGCGGGATCGCTTGCGCGGAACAGGCTGAGGAGGTGATCTACAGCCATCGTCACGAAACCGCGGCACTCGTCATCGAACCCCTGGTTCAGGGCGCGGCAGGCATGCTTATGCAGCCACCGGGATACTTGAGGAAGATCAGGGATCTGTGCAGCAAATACAACATCCTCATGATAGCTGATGAGGTGGCTACGGGTTTCGGAAGGACGGGCACCATGTTCGCCTGCGAGCATGAGAGGGTTCTCCCGGACATCATGGCGGTGGCCAAGGGTCTCACCGGAGGGTTCCTTCCGCTCGCTGCGACGCTTACCACTGACGAGATCTACCGGGGATTCCTTGGCGAATACCGGGATCTGAGAACATTTTTTCACGGCCACACGTATACCGGCAATCCGCTCGCCTGCGCTGCTGCAATCGCAAACATCGATCTCTTTAAGAAGGGGAGGACGCTCCAGCGGCTCCGACCAAAGATAACGCTGCTTAAGAAAGAATTGAATCGTTTCGCTGAACTTGAACATGTGGGCGAGATCAGGCAGAAGGGATTCATGGTTGGCATCGAGTTGGTGAAGGACAAGGAGACGAAGGAACCATACTTGCTGGAAGAAAAAATCGGCAGCCGGGTCATCCAGGAAGCAAGGAAGCACGGTCTCATTATCAGACCCCTCGGGAGCGTCATCGTGCTCATGCCACCGCTTTCGATTACGCTGAGCGACATGAAACGGATGCTTGAAATCGTCTATAAAGCCATTAAAACGGTTACGGCAGCCGCCTGACACCCTTTTCCCCTCATGATCTATAATCGCCTGCTCTTATCTGGCCTTGTCTAGGCCGGTCCCCTCTCGCGCTGAATCAATCGCAGCTAGGCAATCCGGTCTTTTTTCTTGACAAAACGGGAGCTTCTTTATATAATTCGAGACTTAAAGCCCCGGGATCAAATAAAATGGCTATCAAGATCAATGACATACCGCCGGAGGGGCTTACCCTGGAGCTTGAGCACAGGATTGATCTGTTCAACAAAGGGACGGCGTCCACAGCTTTCACTGCGGTTCTCAGTATCAAGCCGACAGGAGCAGGCATCCTCAATATAACGGGCCGGGTAAAGGCCGAGCCCACTCTCGAGTGCAGCCGATGCTTGATAAACTTTCCCTACAAGATCGACGTGGGAATGGATATCAGCCTTGCGCCGGTGAGTTCCTTGGGGACGTCTCAGGAACATGAGCTCGAGAGGTCCGAGCTTGATATGGAGTTCTACCAAGGCGACCAGATCGACCCCGCGGAACTCGTAAAGGAGCAGTTGCTCATCTCGATCCCCATGGTACCGCTCCATGCTCCCGACTGCAAGGGCCTCTGCCCGGTATGCGGGACGAACCTCAATGAGGTCGATTGCGGTTGCCGTAAGGACGGTGGCGGTGAGTTCGGCGCATTTTCAGTACTGAAGGATCTACTCAAAAAATAAAGGAGTAATACACGAAACATGGCCAATCCAAAACACAAAACATCCAAATCCCGCAGGGATAAAAGGCGTACCCACAAGCACCTCAGGGCCCCAAACCTCTCGGTCTGCCCGCAATGTCAGGAGGTCAAAAAGCCCCACCATGCCTGCCTGTCGTGCGGCACCTACAAAGGCCGTGAAATTGTAACCGTACAACAGTTATAATATGCGCGTTCTCAAAGGCAAAGGGAAGATGCTGACTTTTGCGGTATTCCCCTTTGCCTTTTATATTGCAGGGGAGCAGGTATGAAGATAGCTGTTGATGCCATGGGGGGAGACTTCGCGCCTCATGCTGTCGTTGCAGGGGCCGTGCAGGCGGCGAAAGAGTACGGGGCTGGCATCATCCTCGTCGGGATTGAGGAACTGATCCAGGCAGAGCTCAAGAAGCACCACCAAGCAAAAACTCTCCCAATAGAGATACGGACTGCCACTGAAGTAGTGGATATGCTCGATTCACCGGTAACGGTCTATCGCCGGAAGAAAGACTCTTCCATCCGCGTAGCCAACGAACTCGTCAAGAGCGGCGACGCTGTTGCCGTGATCAGTGCGGGGCATACCGGCGCTGCCATGGCCACGTCGCTCTTCGTCCTCGGACCGCTCGAAGGTGTAGAACGTCCGGCCATTGCGACCTTCATGCCGACCATGAAAGGCACCTGTATCGTGCTGGATGTGGGTGCCAACGTGGACTGCAAGCCGAACCATCTCCTGCAATTCGCTGTCATGGGAGACGTATACGCTAAGTATCTCCTTAAGAAACCCAATCCCAGGGTTGGCCTGCTCTCCATCGGCGAAGAGGAGACCAAGGGGAACGAGCTCACCAAGGTGGCATTCAAGCTCCTGACGGAGACCTCGCTCAACTTCATCGGCAATGTGGAAGGTCGCGACGTGATGAGCGGCAAAGCAGACGTCGTCGTCTGCGACGGGTTTATCGGGAACGTCGTGCTCAAGCTCTCCGAAGCCGTGGCCGAGACCATCGGACTCATGATCCGGGAGAACATCGGCGACAACCTGATCCGGAAGCTCGGATATGTCATGATGCGGCCGGCCTTCCGCGCGCTCAAGCGCCGCATCGACTACGCAGAGTACGGCGGCGCCCCGCTCGTCGGCATTAACGGCATCAGCCTCATCAGCCATGGCCGCTCGTCAGACCAGGCGATAAAAAATGCAGTCCGCGTGGCCATGGAACTTGCTAAGAGCGACGTGAACAAGCACATCCAAGAGGATATCGAAAAAAACATGGAGCTGGATAAACCCAAATGATCCATGCACGCATAACAGGGACCGGATCGTATGCGCCCAGGAAGGTCATCACCAACCAAGATCTGGAAAAGCTCGTCAACACCAGCGATGAATGGATCACCGAACGTACAGGCATCAAGGAACGCAGAATAGCGGAAAAAGGCCAGACCACCTCGGACCTCGCCTATGAGGCAAGCCGGAAGGCCCTCAAGGCCGCTGGGATCGGAGCAGACGAGCTGGATCTGATCCTGGTAGCGACCATGACGCCTGACATGATCCTGCCGAGCATGGGATGTGTCCTCCAGGAAAAGCTCGGGGCCAAAAAAGCGGCTGCTTTCGACATCTACGCGGCCTGTTCCGGCTTCATCTACGGGCTGTCCATTGCCAACGCCTTCATCAAGGCTGATACTTATAAGAATATCCTCCTCGTGGGTGCCGAGATCCTGTCGCGCTTCACGGACTGGGAAGATAGAACGACCTGCATCCTCTTTGGAGACGGCGCCGGTGCGGCCGTGATACAACGGCACGCGGGCAAGCGCGGGATCCTTTCGACTCACCTTCACTCGGATGGTATGTTCGGAGACTTGATCCAAGTTCCTGCCGGTGGAGCCCAGCAACCGGCATCGCACGAAACGATCCGCAGACGGATGCACTTCGTCAAAATGAAGGGCAATGAAACCTTCAAGGCTGCCGTGCGGGCGCTCGAAGGCGTCGTCCAGGAAGCGCTGGAGCACAACAAGGTAAACCCCGAAGAGATCGATTTTCTCGTGCCGCACCAAGCGAATCTGAGGATCATCCAGGCCATGGCACAACGCCTGAACATGCCGATGGGAAAAGTGGTGCTCAATCTCCCCAAATATGGCAACACATCGGCGGCCTCGATTCCCATGGCCTTGGACGAAGCGGTCCGAGACGGCAGAATAAAAGAGAACCATCTACTTCTGCTCGAAGCATTCGGAGGGGGCCTGACGTGGGCATCGGCCCTCGTACGATGGTGACGATGAGCGGCCTGCATCCTGAATGTCGCGATTTTAATACCTTAATAAAACGAGACAACGCGGAGGATCAATGGACTACCTGCTGACAGAAGAACAGATAATGATGCGGGATCTCGCCAGGCAAATCGCCGTCGAAAAGATCGTGCCGGTGCGCGCCGAGCTCGACGAGCAGAACAAGTTCCCCTCGGACATCATGAAAGTCATGGCCCAATCGGACCTCTTCGGCATCTATATCCCTGAAGAGTTCGGAGGTTTGGGGAAAAAGAGCCTCGAACTCTGCATCGTCGTCGAAGAACTGTCCAAGGCCTGTCTCGGTGTCTCGACCAGTTACGCTGCAAATGCCCTCGGCACCTACCCTATCCTCCTCCACGGTTCCGAAGCCCAGAAGAAGAAGTACCTCCCGGATATCGCCACCGGCAAGAAGCTCGTGGCGTTTGGCCTCACCGAAGCGAACGCGGGAAGCGATGCCGGCGGCATTCAGACCACCGCCAGGCTCGACGGCAATGAATACGTGATCAACGGCACCAAACAGTGGATCACAAATGGCGGCGTAGCAGATGTTTATACCATCATCGCCATTACGGACAAGTCTAAGGGCGCCCGTGGCGCATCTGCCTTCATAGTGGAAAAAGGTACGCCAGGCTTCACCTTCGGCAAGAAAGAGAATAAAATGGGCATCCGCGCTTCATCCACGACCGAGCTCATATTCAACGACTGCCGCATCCCTAAGGAAAACATTGTCGCTAAGGAAGGAATGGGGTTCATCGTTGCCATGAAGACACTCGACAGTTCCCGAACGGGTGTGGGGGCCCAGGGTGTCGGTGTGGCGCAGGGCGCTATCGACGAGGCAATCAAGTTCGCCCGACACCGGGTCCAGTTCGGCCAGCCCGTCACCTCGTTCCAGGCTGTCCAGCACATGCTTGCCGACATGCAGACCATGACCGAGGCGGCGCGATCCCTTATTTACTCGGTCTCCCGGTTTATCGATAGCGGTGCGAAGGACTTCTCCCGCGCATCGGCCATGGCCAAGCTTTTCGCGACGGATGTGGCCATGAAGGTGACCACGGACGCTGTACAGGTCATGGGCGGTTCGGGCTACATGAAGGACTACCCTGTCGAGAAGATGATGCGTGACGCCAAGATCCTCCAGATCTACGAAGGAACGAACCAGATCCAGAGGAACGTCATTGCCCTCGACATGATCAAGGAAGCATCGCGCCAGAAGTAAGCCCGAACGACGAATTAATTCCATCTAAAAATACGGGCACCACACGGTTTGAATTCTGGAGCTCGGAATGCAGCGCTTATTTTAGATTTGCTTTTTCGGGGCATTTTGAATGTCACGGCAGATTCAAGCCTGCGAGGGAGATCCCGATGAATATCATCGTTCTTGTCAAACAAGTTCCGGACACATCGGAAGTGAAGATCAACAGGGAGACCAACACCTTGATCCGCGACGGCGTCCCGAGCATCATCAACCCTTATGACATGTACGCACTCGAAGAGGCGCTCCGCCTGCGCGAACAGCACGGCGGCAAGGTAACGGCTCTGACCATGGGGCCGCCGCAGGCGGCTGAGGCGCTCAAGGAAGCCGTGGCCATGGGTGTTGACGACGTCGTGCTCCTGTCAGACCGGGCATTCGCCGGAGCGGACACCTGGGCCACTTCATATACGCTCGCGAGGGGCATCAGCAAGCTCGGGAATTTCGACCTTTTGATCGCAGGGAAGCAGGCCATAGACGGAGACACGGCACAGGTTGGGCCGGAGACCGCGGACATGCTGGGGATCCCTTTCGTCGCATATATAAGGAAGATCGAGAACATCAAAAACGGCAAAATGACAGCGGAGCGCATGATGGACGAGGGCTATGACGTGGTCGAGACCTCTCTCCCCGCTCTCATTACGGTGGTGAAAGATATCAACCAGCCCAGGCTGCCCTCTCTCAAGGGAAAGATGAAGGCCAAGAGCCTTAAGGTCGCGCCCCTGACGGCAAAAGATATCGATGCAGACGAAAACATGATCGGCCTCAAGGGTTCCCCCACCAAGGTCGTGAGGATTTTCCCGCCTGCACCGCGCGGCAAGCGCGAGATGCTTTCCGGCACAATAGAGCAGCAGGTAGAGCAGGTCGTGAAAAACCTTAAAGAGCAGTCATTGATTTAACAGACGGCGGATGACAGGCTATCAGATAAACAGACTTGTCCTATTTGCCTGTCCTCGCCCCTCTACTCTCTGAAGTTCAAGGAGCAACCCGTGAGCGTTCGAGTCATACCGGAGAAATGTACGGCGTGCGAGACATGTGTTACCGCGTGCCCGTTCGCCGCGATTGAGATGCGCGACGGCAAGGCCTTCATCACCGAGGCCTGCACCATGTGCGGCGCCTGCATCGAGGCTTGCGAGTTCAAGGCAATCGAGCGGACCAGCGAAGAGGCCGTGGCAGCGGCGAAGGATCTTTCTGCATACAAGGGAGTATGGGTCTTTGCCGAGCAGCACAAGGGCAGCGTTTCCAGTGTAGCGATTGAACTTCTCGGTGAAGGCAGGAAGCTCGCCGATAAAAAGAATACCAAGCTATCAGCAGTATTCATCGGACATGGCATAAGAGAAAAGGCAAAAGTGCTCATAGCCTACGGCGCGGACATCGTATACATTGCCGACGATCCCGCGCTCAAAGACTTCAACGATGATTCCTACGCGGCTATTCTGACGACGCTTGCGAAGCAGCACAAGCCTGAGATCATTCTTGCAGGCGCAACGGCCATCGGCAGATCGTTCTTTCCTAAGGTCGCGTCAGCGCTTTATACAGGCCTGACCGCTGACTGTACGGCGCTCGACATCGACGCAGAGACCGGCCACCTTCACCAGACCCGTCCGGCCTTTGGCGGCAACATCATGGCCACTATCGTGACGCCAAACCACCGGCCCCAGATGGCAACAGTCCGGCACAAGGTCATGAAACCAGCCCCCCGCGATGACTCCCGGACCGGAGACATCATCGAAGTCAAGTACACGCAATCCGGCGACCTCCGCACCAAGGTCATCAAGACCATCGAAGAACTGGGCGAGACGGTGAACATATGCGAAGCGGACATAATAGTGGCCGGCGGCCGCGGGCTCGGCGGAGCCAAGAATTTCCAGCTGCTGGAGGAACTGGCGAAAGTGCTCGGCGGCGCTGTTGCGGCAACTCGTGGCGCCGTTGACGAAGGGTGGATCCCCTACTCCCACCAGGTGGGGCAGACCGGAAAGACTGTCTGTCCCAAGCTCTACATTGCCTGCGGCATATCCGGTGCGATCCAGCATGTCGCCGGCATGCAGTCTTCGGAAGTGATCGTTGCGATCAATAAGGATCCCGATGCGCCTATCTTCAACGTCGCTACCTACGGCATCGTTGGCGACGTCCACGAAGTCGTTCCTATCATGATAAAGAAACTCAGGGAACTGCGGGGATAACAATGAAAATCGCCTTCATCTTTCCAGGCCAAGGATCTCAGTACCCGGGCATGGGCAAGGAGTTCATAGAGAATTTTCAAGAGTCGAAGGATGTCTTTGATGCCGCGAGTTCTGTTCTCGGTTACGATCTGGCACAACTCTGCTTGCACGGCCCCGTTGATAAGCTGAATCTCACGGAGCATACGCAGCCGGCCATTCTTGCTGCGAGCATAGCCATCCTTCGTCCCCTTGAACGGCGCGGGCTCACCGCAAGCGCCGCGGCGGGCCATAGCCTCGGCGAATATACCGCGATAACAGCTGCCGGCGGCTTCGATCTCAAAGACGTCATCGGGCTAGTCCAGAAGCGCGGACGATATATGCAGGAGGCTGTTCCCGAAGGAACAGGGCTCATGGCAGCCATTATCGGCATGGAGCGCAAAGATGTAGAAAAAACTTGCCATGAAGCGGCCAAAAATGGTATAGTTGCCCCTGCCAATTACAACTCCCCAGGGCAAATCGTGATCGCCGGTGAGAAGCAAGCTGTGGAAAAGGCCATGGAGCTGGCGAAGGTTGCGGGCGCAAAAAGAGCAATTCCCCTGCCGGTGAGCGTTCCATCACACTGCAGCATGATGAAACGGGCCGGTGACCGATTGGCGCTAGAACTTGCAAAAGTGAATATCAGCGACCTGAGCATGCCGATCGTAAACAATGCAGATGCAAGGTTTTTGCGTACGGCATCGGAGATCAGACCGTCGCTCGTCAAGCAGATCGGTTCCCCGCTCTACTGGGAAGATTCGATCAGGAACATGGCCGCAGACGGCTGCGACACCTTCATCGAGATAGGGCCGGGCAAAGTACTCTCGGGCCTCGTGAGGCGTATCGTCAAGGAAGCAACAGTGTTGAACGTCGAAGACCAGAAAAGCATGAGCGAAACACTCAGCGCGCTGGGAATATAAATAAGCGGCATTTCGCATCGCGGAAGATGCCAATGCAGGAGTCGGAAATTTCGGTTTCCGAGGCGTCCTTGCGCTCCTGCCTGCATGTCAACCTGCTTGGATTAATTTCGGAGAGATAATGACCTTATCTGGCAAGATAGCACTCGTTACTGGCGCAGCACAGGGTATCGGGAGGGAAATCGCGCTCGCGCTCGCAACCGACGGAGCCGACGTCGCCGTCTGCGACGTCAACCTCGAGTCCGCGCAGAAGACGGCATCGGACATCGAAGCCAAGGGAAGGAAATCCGCGGCACTTAAGGCCAACGTTGCCATGTCAGCCGAAGTGACGATGATGGTCGATCAGGTGGTCGAGATGCTCGGCAGGATCGACATCCTTGTGAACAACGCAGGCATCACCAGGGACGGCCTCATCCTTCGGATGAAAGAAGAGGATTGGGACCTGGTGCTCAGCATTAACTTGAAGGGCGCTTTCAACTGCTCCAAAGCGGCGCTTAAGCATATGGCCAAGCAGCGCGGCGGAACAATCATCAATATCGCCTCGATCGTCGGCGCCATGGGCAATGCCGGTCAGGCGAATTACGTCGCGTCCAAAGCCGGTCTCATCGGCCTCACAAAGACCATTGCCCGGGAGTACGCGAATCGCGGCATCACGGCGAACGCGGTAGCGCCCGGATTCATCGACACAGCCATGACGCAGGCCCTCTCCGAGAATGTACGGGCCGAGCTCGCAAAACAGATACCCATGGGCAAGCTCGGTACGCCCGGGGACGTTGCGAACGCAGTGCGGTTCCTCGCATCGCCGTGGGCATCGTACATATCCGGCCAGGTGATCCACGTGAACGGCGGCATGTACATGTAAGAGCTTTATCACGCTTCTCGTCCAGAATTCAAAATAGAGAATCAAGTTCAGCGAAATGAACGCAACCACAGGAGGATACCAATGGCAGATGTTGACGCAAAAGTGAAAAAGATCATTTCTGAGCAACTCGGCGTACCCGAAGGTGATGTGAAGCCAGAGTCATCGTTTGTAAACGACCTGGGCGCTGATTCACTCGATACGGTGGAGCTCGTGATGGCCCTCGAGGAGGAGTTCGGCGTGGAGATCCCCGATGAAGACGCCGAAAAGATCGCCACCGTTCAGAACGCCATCGACTATATCAAAGCAAAGTCCAAGTAACGGCGTCATACACGAAGTCAAATTTCAGAAACACAGGTAATTCCAAAAGCCAGAGAACCTTTCACGCAATCGCTGGAAAAGGGTTTTTTGGCTTTTCGGATTTTTTTGGCAGGAGGTGCTCCCTTTTGAAGAGAAGAGTGGCGGTCACCGGCGTCGGGATGGTCACCCCGGTCGGACTCGATACGGAGAAGACATGGAATGGACTTGTCAAGGGCAAGTCGGGCATCGGTCCTATCACGCAGTTCGATGACAAGACCATTCCAACCCAAATCGCAGGTGAGATACACGGCTTCGACCCTGCGCTGTACATCGATCAGAAAGAGATCAAGAAGATGGACCGCTTCATTCATTTGGCGATCGCGGCAAGCCAGATGGCCATGGATGATTCCGGCCTCAAGATCACCCCTGAGAACGCCGATCGCGTGGGCGTCATAGTGAGCGCCGGGATGGGCGGTCTCCCCGCCATAGAAAAATACCACAAGATTTACCTGGAGAGGGGTTTCCGCAAAATAACGCCATTCTTCATCCCCATGCTCATCGTCAACGAGGCCGCAGGGAACCTTTCCATGCGTTATGGCGCCAAGGGACCCAATATCTGTGTCGTCACGGCCTGTGCCACGGGGACCCACTCCATCGGTGATGCCTTCAAATGGATCCAGCGTGGCGATGCTGATGCAATGATTGCCGGCGGCACGGAATCCTGCATCTGCGCCCTCGGCGTCGGAGGGTTCAACGCCATGAAGGCGCTGTCAACACGAAACGAGGAGCCGCAGCGCGCCAGCCGCCCCTTCGATGCTGACCGCGACGGGTTCATAATGGGCGAAGGCTCGGGGGTCGTCATCCTCGAGGAAATGGAATCCGCAGTGAAGCGCGGCGCTCGCATCTACGCAGAGGTGATCGGCTATGGGGCCTCGGGTGATGCCTATCATATAACCGCGCCAGCCCCGAAAGGCGAGGGAGCTGCACGATGCATGAAGATGGCGATTCAGGACGCAGGTATCGCTCCAACGGAGATGGGATACATCAATGCCCACGGAACTTCGACCAAGTTCGGCGACGAGCTCGAAAGCACTGCCATCAAGACCGTTTTCGGCGATTATGCGTATAAGATACCAGTCAGCTCCACAAAATCGATGACCGGCCATCTGCTCGGCGCCGCGGGAGGCGTGGAAGCTGTCATCTCGGTCCTTGCCCTGGACCGGGGAGTCCTTCCGCCAACCATCAACCTCGAAAACCCGGACCCGGAGTGCGACCTGGACTATATCCCGAACACCGCGAGAACGGTGCAGGTAGATGTGGCCATGTCGAACTCCTTCGGCTTTGGCGGTACGAACGCCTGTCTGGTATTCAAGAAATTCCGGACGTAATATGCCTCCCCTCTCGGAAATTCAGGAGCGGATCGCTTATCAATTCAGCAACATCGCGCTTCTCGAGCGGGCCTTGACGCACAAGTCCTACGCAAACGAATACAGGGTCTCCTATCACAATGAGCGGATGGAGTTCCTCGGGGACGCCGTCCTCAATCTCGCGGTGAGCGAATATCTCATGACGGCATGCCCTGATTCGACCGAGGGGGACATGTCGAAGCTCCGCGCGGCTGTCGTGAGCGAATCTGCCCTCTCCGCAGTTGCCCGCAAGATAGGGCTCGGCGACTATATCCTGCTGGGCCGAGGAGAAGAACAGACAGGTGGCAGAGATAAAGATTCACTTCTCGCCAATTGCCTCGAAGCGCTCATTGCATCCATTTACCTCGACACGGGCAAGGAAGCGGCAGCTGCTTTTGTTGTCCGGTTCTTCGAAGACATGATCAAGCGGACCTGCGCCTCGCGCGGTGCCCTCGACAACAAAACGGAACTCCAGGAGCTTTGCCAGGAGCGGATCAAACGGCTCCCGGAGTACAAAATCGTGTCTGAGACCGGCCCCGATCACCAGAAGCAGTTTGAAGTAGAGGTGTGGATCAAGGGCATATTGTGCGGCCGCGGCATCGGCAGGAGCAAGAAAGAAGCAGAGCAGCGCGCTGCGAAGGAAGCGCTGAAAAAACTAATTGAGAGCAAAGGAGAGAGAAAGCTGGACAGGCACTGATCAGCGTTCGCTCAACGCTCAAAGTCTGCTGTCTTCAAGCTGACATCTTTCTTCCGACTTATGATCATCCCCTTTTTCATCCCTCACGCAGGCTGCCCGCACCAGTGCGTGTTCTGTAACCAGAAAAGGATAACGGGCGAGCATAATCCACCGGTCCCGGAATCGATTCCCGCAAAGATCGCCAATTACCTGAAAACCGACAATAAGAAAAAGCCCGTCCAGGTCGCGTTCTACGGCGGAACATTTACCGCCCTCCCTCTTGAGATACAGAGAAGGTATCTCGCGGCCGTCAAACCGTTCATCGAAGCGGGAAAGGTTGAAAGCATCCGCGTCTCGACGCGGCCGGACTGCATAACCGAGGAGATCCTATCCCTTCTTAGGGATCACCGGGTGTCGACCGTGGAACTCGGGGCCCAATCCATGGATGATTACGTCCTTTCACGCTCCGGCAGAGGCCACACTGCAGCCGATACGGTTGATGCGGTCGCCCTCCTCAGGAAACGTGCTTTTTCCATCGGCATCCAGCTTATGCCGGGTCTTCCCGGGGATTCGCGTGAACGGTTCTTCACGACCGTCGACAGGACAATGGATTTAAGGCCGGACGTCGTCCGCATCTATCCCGCCCTTGTCATCAGGGATACGCCCCTCGAAGAGTTATTTTATGCCGGCCAGTATGCCCCCCTCTCGCTCGAAGAGGCGGTAAAGTGGTGTAAGGTAGCACTGGGGAGATTCGAGCAATCCGGGATCAGGGTCATACGGGTGGGCCTCCAGCCCACCGAGGAGCTTTTAAAACCGGGCGCTATCGTGAAAGGGCCATACCACCCGTCGTTCCGTCAACTGGTGCAGGCATCAGCATGAACGCACATCATTCGTTACGGCACAGGGTACAGCGCCGGGCAAACATATTGACATCACCCCGTGTTACGGGTACTATCGTGGAAAATTTCCGAGGGATACGGTATGTCCATAACCTACAAAGATGCAGGCGTTGATATCGACGCCGGTGACCTCTTCGTCCAGAAGATAAAGCCGTATGTAAAATCTACTTTCAGGCCCGAGGTCATGACGCACATTGGCGGGTTCGGCGGGCTTTTCGCACTCAAAAAATATAAAGACCCGGTCCTCGTATCCGGCACTGACGGCGTGGGAACGAAGCTCAAGATCGCATTCCTTACTGGCCGTCATGATTCCGTTGGCATTGACCTCGTGGCTATGTGCGTGAATGACATCATCGTCCAGGGTGCAGAGCCGCTATTCTTTCTCGACTATCTCGCCACAGGCAAATTGAAACCTCTGGAGCATGCGGACATCGTCAAGGGCATCGCCACAGGCTGCAAACAGGCGGGTTGCGCGCTCATCGGCGGTGAGACCGCCGAGATGCCGTCATTCTACGGCGAGGACGAATATGATCTGGCAGGGTTTGCCGTAGGCATCGTAGAGAAAAGGAAGATCATCGACGGATCAAAGATAAAACCCGGAGACAAGCTCATAGGGCTTGCATCCTCGGGCCTGCACAGCAACGGATACTCCCTCGTACGCAAAGTCCTGCTCGAAGCTTCGGGTTATACGGTGAACGACATACTGCCTGAGCTCGGGAAACCGCTTGGCGAGGTGCTGCTCACGCCCACGCGAATCTACGCGAAAACGATAATGACCCTGCTGAAGGAATTCGACATCCGTGGAATGGCGCACATAACAGGCGGCGGGATCACCGAGAATACGCCGCGCATGCTCCCGAAAGGCGCTCAAGCCCTCATCGGCAAGGGGACCTGGGACATTCACCCCGTCTTCAAGCTGCTTCAGAAGAAGGCTGGCGTGGACGATAAGGAAATGTATCGCGACTTCAACATGGGCATCGGGATGATCCTCGTCGTGCCTGCGAAACATGCCGAAGCCGTCGTGAAAAAAGCCGGCCGGCTCGGTGAAAAAGCATACTGTATCGGTGAAATAGTCAAGGGCAAACAGATCGTGAAGTACGAAGAAAGACAAGAGTGGCGGTCCGATTGTCTGCGGCCACTTTGATTCCTAATCCTCAGCCTTGATCCTGGACACGCACGTGAGGTCTTCCCGATGAAGAAAGTGCGAATCGCCGTTCTCGTATCCGGTCGTGGCTCGAACCTTCAGGCCATCATAGACAATATCGAAGAAGGTGAACTCCCCGCCGATCTCGCCGTCGTAATCAGCGATCAGCCCGATGCCTTCGCACTCGAGCGCGCACGGGAGCACAACATCCCGGCTGTCCACGTGAGCGCAAAGGGCTATAAGGACAAGAGGGGGGAATATGACGCCCTGCTCGTAAAGGAACTCCGGCAGCGGAACGTCGATCTCGTCTGTCTTGCAGGTTTCATGCGAATCATAACTCCCGTGCTCATCAAGGCCTTTCCCAACCGGGTCCTGAACATCCACCCCTCTCTCCTGCCGGCCTTCCCCGGCCTCCACGTGCAGAAAAAAGCGCTAACCCATGGGGCGAAGTTCTCGGGTTGCACCGTACACTTCGTCGATGAAGGAATGGACACAGGTCCGATCATCATCCAGGCTGTCGTGCCGATTCTGGACAGCGATACCGAAGACAGCCTGTCTGAACGTATCCTCAGACAGGAACACAAGATCTACTCGCGCGCAATCAAGCTTTTTTCTGAGGGACGGCTGAAGATTGAGGGTAGAAGAGTTCTGGTGTCCGACGCAGGGAACGCGGGAGACGCTTCCCTGATGAATCCATGAGAAAACAGCTCTTGAGCGGATGGAACCGGGAGAAAAATTTTTTCTCTTCCTCTGAGCTTGATTGGGCAAGAAATCGGGCGCAAGCCCGTCAAAATGAGTGCACTCGTTCGGACTGGATTACGGGCAGGCTTATGTTAAATATGGCGCCTCCGCCCGGGTTCCGTGCAACGCCGATTCTTCCTCCGTGTTCCTCGACCAGCCGTTTCGATATCGCCAGTCCCAACCCAGTTCCCTTCGGTTTTGTCGTGAAGAAGGGCTGGAAGATCTTGTCGATCACCGCTGCGTCCAGTTCCCTGCCGGTATTGGATATTTCCACCCATACGGCCTGAGTTGCCGTGTCGAACCGGGTTTTCATGATCAAGATGCCGCCGTCCTGCATGGCGTCAACGGCATTCAGGAGCAGGTTCATGAATACCTGCTTCAGCTGCATAGGATCGGCCGTGATTACCGGAAGGTTGCGGTCGAAATCCTTCACGATCGTGATCCCCCGCAGCATTCCCGGCACGCGAGACGGGCTTTGCAGCACCAGGTATGCGACTGCGTCGAGGACGGCATTCACATCCGTATCGTCGAACCGGGGCCGGGACGGCCTGGCAAAATTGAGGAGACCCTTTATCAAAGATTCTATCCGCTTGATCTCTCCGATCACTTGCATGAGAATCCCCTTGTCGTCTTCCGGCAGATACGGTACCGTGGAGAGGACCTCGATCGATGCCTTGATGCCGGCAAGGGGGTTCTTGATCTCGTGCGCGAGTCCCGTTGCCAGCTCTCCTGCCACCTTGAGCTGTTCAGTTCGTTGAAGCGTTTCTTCAGCCTGTTTCCGCTCAGTGATGTCACGATCGATGGCTAGAATATAGCGGTGGTTGCCAAATTCGAGCAGCCCGGCGTTTACTTCAAGAGGGAATACCGTGCCGTCTTTCCTGATATGGTTGATCTCCGCCTTGATCCATTCTCCGGCGAATATTCGCCGAAACCGATCAGCAACTTTTGCAGCTTCTTCGGCGGTATCAATGTCTCGTATATTTAATTTCAGCAGTTCGTCATGGGAATAGCCATGCATCGCTACCGCGGCCTGATTGGCAGCAACGATGTTCCCCTGCCGATCCCCTTCGGCATCCAGAATGAAAATAGCATCTCCCGCGCTTTCGAACAAAAGACGGTAACGCTTCTCGCTTTCCTCTATTTTTTGCACCTGTTCCTTCAACGAGCTTGCCATTGTATTAAATCCGACAGCCAGCTCGCCGAACTCATCCCGCAGCCCCTCTATACGGTGCTCCAGATTGCCTGTTTTCAATTTTCTCGTCGCATCGAGCAGAACATTGATCGGCCCCGTGACGCCCCGCACCACTGTAAAGGCCAATACAGCTACAAGCAGCGGACCGGTGGCAACAAGCATGATCAGGAATATCCTTGTACGGTGGACCTGTTCTCTGGCGTCTTCAGTCTGTTCGGCGAGCCTCCTGCTGGTCATGACGATCATGGTATTGACTTTATTGATGAGCGAATCCCCGATGAGATGGGCCCTCTCCTGTTCCGCCTGAAACTGGCCGGCACTCCCCTTGAGGGTCAACACCTTGTTTACTGCATCACCGTACTGGTCGATCTGATGACGCAGATCGTGGAGCCGCTCCAGCACGCTCTCCACATGGTGACAATTAAAACAGGTGTTTATCCTGTCCCCCATTACTATGACGTGGCTCTCGACCGCTTCTGCGCTCTCTGATTGTCGTGTGCTTTGCGAATACAGGTCTGCTTCTACATCGCGGATACTCAGCAGGAGGTTTTCTCTCAGGTTCTCAACCCCGTGGAACATGATTATCTCATCGAACTTCGATGCGTTGGCATCGATTGCCCTGATGAGAAAGATGCCGCCGAGGAGCAAGAGCACGGAAACAATGCTCAGGACTATGATGATCTTCTTCTTCATCTTAAATGGGCGTGTTTCGGCATGAAACTCCAGGCAGAACGCCCGGCATGCTCATGTCCGGGTATGAAAACACTGCCTCTGCTCACGTGAACAGACGCACCCCGGGGTCTTTCTACTTCTCGGCGCCTGCCGCGTCTTTCGGCATGGCCAGAAGCGCTGCATGGAGCACATTTCGAACGATATCATCAAGCTGTTTCTCATGTCTGGTGGATTTTTGTCGAATATTCCTTGATATAAGTCGATAGAATCGCTCCGATATTGTAACGTGGATGTCGATTACTGTCAATATCCAAAAATACGGGGGCTGCCAGCACTCTCAACACTCCGGCTTTCACGCCGGACGGCGTCGCGCTGAGACTGCGGGAGAAACTGGTTGTCTCAGCCAGGGGAAATGACTTAATGGACGAGAACGGATTCGACCCCTCGACTCTTAGACTTATTGCCCAATTATTTCAATGGTTTAATTTCTGCTATTTTCGATTTGCACACCCCTTGCGTACCAAGACCCTCCTGTGCGAAAAACCTTGACTAAATCATGTTTTTTTGGTATTATCAAATAAAAGATGTGTAACTGGAGCGCCGGAGTATCAAGCCCCTCAAAGATTCTTTTAAGGGCACCCTAAAAGGGAACCATTCCGCGCCCCATATATCGCTATGGCCCTAAATACTTGTTCTCGCCCACTTGAACGAGTTTTAGGGCCTTACTTTTTGACCCCGATGGCTACGGCGCCGGTTATCTGTAAAAAAAATAAGTTGATCTCTGGATTATTTGTTCGTGACTGCTAACTTTAAAAGCGGATTTTTTTCATATATCCCTCCTGCCTTCAAGCTGTCTAAATAAACCGCCCTATTAATGCCCCCGGTTTCCCGGGGGCCTACTAGTTACATCGTCAGCATGATCGAGCCATTGAAATGGCAAAGTTCGCTACCACAAATTCGGCAGAGAGGTATTTTGAGAAGCCCTCGTTGCCATGGGCCTCATTCTTGTATCCTCTCTACTGTTTTTGACTGTAACCTTTTTGGTTCCGCAAGACAAGAAGGCCCTCGCATTTGCGAGGGCACCTTTTCGTGTACCAACCGTGTAAAAAAATGGATTGTTTTTGGGATTTATCTGTTTGAAAGGAAAGAAAACTGAATGGTGGACGAGAAGGGATTCGAACCCTCGACCCCCGCATTGCGAACGCGGTGCTCTCCCAGCTGAGCTACTCGCCCCTGCCGTAAACGCGGCTATAATCTAATCTATCGGATGAAATAAATCAAGAAAAAAATCAGAGCGGACTCCAGAAGAAGGACGAAAAAGCGCATTCACTTCCTGACCAGATACACCTGCCTTCTCCATTGCCTTTAGCCTTCTATATTATTGACAAATTAGTCCATCTTAGATATAGTATGCAGTCTGAAACATAAGCCGGACCACTTTGAAAGGAGAGACCTTCCCGTGCGTGAGAGACAGCGTGAACTGCGCCGCAGGCGCAAACGGAAAGAAGAGACCCTGAAGTCAAAGCGAAAAGCAGCCAGGGCCGAAGCTGCTACCAAGAAAGGGAAATAACGGATGCCCCTCAGGCGTGTGCTGTCCTCAGCAACCGTTATCCTAACCGTACTTGCATGTCTGGCCGTGCTCCTGCCTGCAGGCTGCGCCCCCAAGCTCCCACCCGAGCCCGAGTGGGAAAACGACGCACGCCTGCTGCTTGACCATGCAGATGGACTTTTTGCCAGGAGAGAGTACGACCGGGCCTCAAAAACCCTAGATGAATTCTTCGCCCTGTACCCTAAGAGCAGGCAAACAGACCATGCTCTCTTCCTCATGGGAGAAATTCGCCTGGCCGGGCGTGACTATCGTCAGGCGCTCAGCTACTATAAGGATCTCATCGAGAGATTTCCAGCCTCAACTTTTATTGTCGAATCAAAATATAAGCTCGGTCTGTGCTACTTCGAGCTTAAAGAGTATGATCTGGCCATTTCCAACCTGGAGGACCGGGGCAAAATTACCGATGCGGCGCGGCTCAGGCGAATTTCGGAGATGCTCTCCGCCTCGTACTTGGCCAAAAAGAACTACCTCCAGGCGGTCAAGGAATACGCCTATCTCGCCGAAACCGCCCAGAATGACAAACAAAAGGCCGGCTACCGGGACCGTGTCCGGGAGATCGTCGATAAAAACCTTTCCGAAGATGAGCTTAAAAGCCTTGCCGGCGGGACAGCTTATCCCGCCGACATCGCCACGCTTCGGTACGGCAGCCTCCTGATTGAGCAGAAGAGCTACAACGAAGCCATCAAGATCAGCAAAGGCTTTCTCGATCGCTTTCCCAATCACCCGGAAAAAACGCGGGCAGAAATGATCTTGAACGAGGCCACCTCTAGGCTTTCCGCGCCCCGGTACACCATCGGGGCGCTCGTGCCCCAGTCCGGCCAACTCGCCTTTTTCGGGGACCGCGTACTCAAAGGAATTCAACTCGCCGTTCACATCTATAATCTTCAGGATCCCGACAACCGCGTGGAACTGCTCGTGAAGGACACCGAGGGTTCTCCGGAGAAGGCCGCCGTCGCAATGGGCGAGCTCGCTTCACAGGGCATTGTAGCCGCCATCGGCCCCGTGACCACCAGAGATGAAGAAGCGCTTGTGCCCGTACTCGAAAAACTTAAGATCCCCGTGATGAGGCCAGCTGCATCGCGCGCGGGATTCATGGTAAAGAGCCCGTGGATATTCAGGAATGCCCTTACGATTGACAGTCAGGCGCAAACGGCCACGCAATATGCGCTCAACCTCAAGCTGAAGAAGTTCGTCATCATGTATCCCGACGAACCCTACGGCAGGGATCTTTCGCACCTCTTCGCCAATGAACTGGAGCGGAAGGCCGAGATTCTCGCCACGATAGCTTACCCTCCGGAGACCAAGGACTTCGGTCCGTACATACGGAAAGTTATCGAGATCGACCTCCGTTCCCGCAAGATACCCATTCCCGACGATGATGCGGAGAGGAAGAAGCTGTTCCTCGAATACGCCCCGAGCTTTGACGCGCTCTATCTCCCCGGATACGCCGAGCGGGTCGGGCTGCTCATCCCCCAACTCGCGTTCTACAACATTACCGGAAAAACAATGATCGGTTCGGACAACTGGCACTCCCCTGACCTGATCGAGCGGGCAGGACGGTATGCCGACGGGGCGGTCTTTGTCGACGGATTCTTCCCGGAAAGCACCGACCAGGCGGTCAGGTCCTTCGTCGACACTTACCGCTCTGCTTACCAGGAAGAGCCAGATATCCTCTCCGCGCAGGCCTATGATGCCGCCATGATGATCTTTTCGCTCCTGAAGCAGCGCAGAAACACCCCTCTGGCAATAAGGGACGGCCTCCAGGCGCTGAAAGACTATCCCGGCATAACCGGAGCCACCACATTCGAGGGAAGCACCGAGGCGCATAAAAAGCTGTATCTCATCAAGGTCGAAAACGGCAGATTTGTCCTGACGAGCAGCATGAATTAGCTCTCATGCCTTATTTTATTTTTCCTTGACACACCCTTGATTTTCCCTTAGTATCAAATTTCACAAAAATAACGGCTCTTATAACTGCTTCTTAAATCTAAATTTAGATATTCACCTGCATTTTCCGACTTGGGACTTCGATTTTCAATAGCAACTTCTTATGGAAAATCTCAACACAATACAGAAATTCGCGGTTATTGCTCCGCCATTCGTTTTTTCCGTGATTCTTCATGAAGTAATGCACGGCTGGATAGCGGAGAAACTCGGCGATTCTACAGCTCGTAATGCTGGAAGACTTACCCTCAATCCTATCCCACACATCGACTTGGTCTGGACCATCATAATGCCTCTTTTACTCTATTTTACGACAGGATTTGTAGTTGGTGGCGCAAAACCCGTGCCGATTAATCCATATAACTTTAAGAATCCTAAGCGAGATATGGCGCTTTCTTCACTAGCAGGTCCAAGCGTAAATATTCTCATGGCTATATTGTTTGCTTTCCTTTTAAGGATCATCATCCCCATCGTGGAAGGTATTGTTCCAATTGCAATATGGAAACCGGTTGCTCTCCCCGTTGCACTAATGATTGGCGTCGGTGCCGTCATTAATATTATCCTTGCGATATTTAATATGATTCCTATTCCGCCTCTTGATGGAAGTAGAATCCTTTACTGGCTCTTGCCCGATAAGCAAGCTGCACTGTACTACCGACTTGAACCTTACGGCATTTTTATCCTAATTGCATTATTATCTTTTAGAATACTTGGAACGATTATTTGGCCTATCATAGTCTCTATACTGTACCTTCTTCTCGGCCAAGACATCCTTGTCTTCCTTGCAACGTATTTTCTTAAAGGTTAAATTAAAGATAACGCAAGCTTTATCATTTAAACGAGTTCAACTGTAGATAACTAAGGATTCTTTATGGCAAAACAACGCGTCTTAAGCGGGATGCAGCCGAGCGGACTTCTCCACCTTGGGAACCTCATGGGCGCCCTCGACAACTGGAGGAAACTCCAGGACCAGTATGAGTGCTACTACTTCATCGCCGATTGGCATGCGCTGACCACCAACTACGCGGACACTTCCAATATCCGCATGTATGTCACAGAGATGGTCATTGACTGGATCGCTGCCGGACTCGACCCGGAGAAATCCGTGCTCTTCCAGCAGTCGCTCGTGCCCGAGCACGCCGTGCTCCACGTGCTCCTGTCCATGTCCACACCGCTTCCTTGGCTCGAACGCGTGCCGACCTACAAGGAAAAGATAGAACAGATCCAGGACAAGGACCTGCATACCTACGGGTTCCTCGGATACCCCGTGCTCCAGGCCGCGGACATCCTCATCTACAAGGCCAACTTCGTGCCAGTCGGCATCGACCAGCTCCCGCACCTGGAACTCACGCGCGAGATCTGCCGCCGCTTCAACGCGTTCTACGGCGAGGTATTCCCCGAACCCCAGCCGCTCATGACCGAGTACCCCAAGCTCCCGGGCACAGACGGCCGAAAGATGAGCAAGAGCTATAACAACTGCCTCTACCTCTCGGACAGCACTGAGGAAATCACCAAGAAAGTTATGCAGATGGTAACAGACCCGGCCCGGAAGCGGAGGCAGGATCCCGGTAACCCCGACGTCTGCCCCCTCTTTGCACTCGACCAGATATTCGCGCCAAAGGAGTGGGTGAATTACGTGAATCTGGAATGCCGCCGAGCGGGCATAGGCTGCGTGGACGACAAGAAGGAACTCCTCAAACACCTCCTCGCCTACCTCGCGCCCATGCAGGAGCGGAGAAAGGCGCTTGCAGCCGAACCACAGAAAATCACCACTATCATTAAAGAAGGTTCAAGCCGCGCCCGAGTCGTAGCTGCACAGACGCTGTCCGAGGTCAACAAGTCGATGAAACTGTAGCGCCGTCCCTCGAGAATCGCGTATGTCCGAACGAAAAGGACATCGTATCATCAAGACCTGATTACGCGAGCTGCGGAGGACCCGTCCAAAATGAATCCCGAATCGGATAATAAAGGTTTCCCTGCCTTCATTTACTCATGGCACATTCGCTGCAACCATATGCTAATACTAAGGTGCTGACTCCGGGGCAGCGCGTTAACCCCTTCGATGCAACTCCGTTTTATGCCTTTACGCCTTCTCCTCCAGCTCTGCACTGAACATCCGTGAAACAGAAAAAACCTTGACAATATTGGACATCTCCCCTATTATTCTCGTAAAGCTTTTCAGGTATCGACCTCATGATAACAACACTTCAGGACGTCCTCAAAGAATACAAGTCCGACATGGAACGCATGGAGCACAGGATCCATGAGAGCTTGGGCACCGACGTTCCACTCATCCAGCATGTCAGCAAATATATCCTCGGCGCAGGCGGCAAAAGGTTCCGTCCCCTCCTTCATCTGCTTTCAGCACGGCTCTGCGGATACCGGGACCACACTTCCGAATACCTTCTTGGCAGCGTGGTGGAATACATCCACACGGCCTCTCTCCTTCACGATGACGTCGTCGATGAGGCCAAGATCCGGAGGGGCAGGTCATCGGCGAATTCGCTCTGGGGCAACCAGGCCAGCATACTCGTCGGTGACTACCTGTACTCCAAGGCGCTCTACCATGCTGTCCGGCTCCAGAACCAGCGCGTCATGGATGTCCTTTCCGAAACCACCACGATGATGTCCGAGGGAGAGGTTCTCCAGCTCATGCAGATCCAGAACGCAGAGATCACCGAGGCCGATTATTTCAGGCTCGTAGAATGCAAGACCGGTGTGCTTATTTCGGCCTCCTGCCGCCTCGGCGCCATCATCAGCAAGGCCCCGCTTTCCCAAGAAGACGCTCTCACGGCATACGGGAAAAAGCTCGGGCTCGCTTTCCAGATCACTGATGACACTCTCGATTACGCCGCGAACCAGAAACAGCTCGGCAAGGTCCTTGGCAAGGACCTGGACGAAGGCAAGGTCACCCTCCCGCTCATCTACGCGATCCGCAAGGCGAATCCCGAAGAGCATGCACGTATCCGGGGCATCCTCGAGGCTGATGCAGTCACAGAAAACGACCTTACCTATACGCTTGGTTTGATGGAGAAGTACGGAGCCGTCGAAGAGGCGCTCGGCTTGGCTCAGTCACTTTCGAACGAGTCGAAGGCGGCCTTGGCCGTGTTCCCCGATTCGATGCCGCGCCAAGCGCTCATGGCGCTCGCGGATTACGTGGTGCAGCGGGAGATGTAATGCATCACCTCGTGAAGCTGGCAAAGGAAACCGTCGAGATCTACATCAGGGAAGGCAAAATACGAGATGTCCGGGAAGATGATCTCACTCCGGGTCTCGATCAGCGGGCGGGTGTTTTCGTCTGTCTGAAAATAGACGGCAATCTCAGGGGGTGTATCGGCACATTCCAGCCCGCTGAGCCCACGATAGCTCACGAGACCGTTCGAAACGCTATCAGCGCCGCGACCTGCGACCCGCGCTTTGCCTGTGTGCGCGCTGATGAGTTGGACGCCATCGAATATACCGTGGATGTTCTCACGCCGCCCGAACCGGTCACAGACAGAAGCGAGCTCGATCCGAAGCGCTACGGTGTGATCGTCCAGGCCGGAGGAAGGCGGGGACTTCTCCTGCCGGATCTGGAAGGATTGGATTCCGTGGACTTGCAGATCAGCATCGCGATGCAAAAAGCCGGGATCCCTCCGGGGACGCCGGTACAGCTCTTCAGATTTGAAGTGAACCGATATCACTAACAACAGATAGTGCGTTGAAAAAAAGGAGGTCAGGAAGACGGAATGGAGAGAACGGACAGGAATGAGAAAGACGATGCACAAAGGGCAAAACTCATTTTCATAACGCTCGCCGCACTGGTGACGGTCCTCTTGATTGTTACCTTCGTGTACGCAAGCAAGGCGCGGACCGAGCGGAACGCCGCCCGCCAGGAGCTCGAGGCAGTAAAGCAGGACAACGCCAAGCTCGAACAAATGCTCAAGGACCAGAGCCAGGAGATCGACGCTCTCAAGAAGCAAATCCAGCAGCTCGAGGCAAAGGCGAAGGCAAAACCAGCGGTAAAAAAGAAGGCAGCTTCCAAAAGCAAGAAGTCATCGAAATCCACCAAAAACAAGTAGCCCAAACCCGCTTTTAACGCAGGAAACAGCAAGAGGCGTCCGGTTCACAAATGTGTCATGCGTTCCGGTCGCAAACCCGATGCATACACACCGCTACCGTGTGGCAATGCCGAAGACTGGAGGCCACTGTGACGAAACCTCAGACCGTACGTTCCTATGAATACAAGAACGATTTCCTTTACATCATCATTCGCCAGACGCCGGAACAAGGTCCGAATGCGTACCTATACTGCTGCGGGATCAATATCTCCCGGTTCGATCCCATCTGTTGGGGTAAGGCCGGCATCTGTTCGAACCCCGCGTTCAAAGGGCTCCAACTTCTGCGGGCTGATGTCTCGGCCTTTGCGAAAAAGATAGGCGTCCAAGTCAAAAATGCCGAAAACGTCCCCTGCGGCCCCATGTCTCCCCACGGCGACGGCTGGTACCGCGAGAATGCCCTCATGATCGACGAGGCCTCTCCCAGGGCCATCGAGCAGATACTGGAGTTCAGCGTCAAGGATCTGATTCAAACGGTCATGACCGTTTGCGCTCCCGAAGCAAAGCTTCCGGACAAGCTTCCGAACCCACCGGCGATGCAAAAGTTTCTTGAGTCCCTGAGTGTAAAAGATTACAAGGCAGCGGCGCCGCCGCCAATCGCGAGAAAGCAGGAACAAGACAGCAACTGAAGCTTCACAGGCCGCTCAAAAGGATCTGGCCTTTCAGGAAGCCCGACCGCTGCTCCCGAAGGTTGCAATAATGTCATCCATCGCACTCATTAAAGATGACCGCTATATGCAGCATAATCCGGGTGACGGCCATCCCGAAAGCCCGAACCGGCTCCGGGTGATCTACGACCTCATCGAGAAAGAATTCGCCGGCCTTCCGCACATTACTCCCCGCCTCGCCTCGGAAAGCGAGCTTGCCCTCATCCATGATCCTCTCTATATAAAGACCGTTTCGGAAACCGAAGGCAAGCCCTTCTCGAGACTCGATCCCGACACCGGCCTGTCAGCCCGGTCGTATGAGATCGCGAGGCTGGCGGTCGGTGGCCTGCTCCAGGCTCTCGATTCGATTCACCAGACGCCTGAACGACGGGCGCCGGATCCTGTATTCGCTCTGGTCCGCCCGCCCGGGCACCATGCAGAACCGGCGCGTGGCATGGGGTTCTGTATCTTCAACAATGTGGCGATTGCTGCGGAATATGCAAAAGAAAAGTACGGATTGAAAAAGATCCTCATTGTGGATTGGGACCTGCACCATGGCAACGGCACCCAGCGCGCTTTCTACGGTGATCCTGACGTGCTCTTCTTCTCATCACACCAGTATCCCTACTATCCCGGATCGGGAGGCTACGACGAAGTCGGGAGAGGCGATGGTGAGGGATTCACCGTAAATGCCCCTTTTCCGACGGGATTCGGGGATGCAGAATACATCCATGTCTATGACAGGATTCTGAAACCCATCGCCATCGAATACCGGCCTGAGCTTATCCTTGTCTCTGCCGGCTTCGACCCCTTTGTCAGAGACCCCCTGGGCGGCATGGGCGTCACCGGCGTGGGATTTGGCGCCCTAGCCTGCATCGTGCTGGACATAGCGCAGGAGACGTGCCCTGGCAGGATCCTGATCACGCTCGAAGGAGGTTATCATAAAGAAGGATTACGGGACGGCGTCAGGGCTGTGTTGCTTACCCTTCTCGGAAAACAGAACCTGCCTGATATCCCTGTCCCTTCTTCCAAGGCAGAACAGGTGATAGAAAAAATCATCAAGGTACACAGAAAATATTGGAGGATTCTGACATAAACTGCCGGTCCCGTTCAAATGAATTCATACTATCGATTAATTGTTGTTCTGTCGGTCGATATCGCCTGTATGGCGTGGTTTCGGATTGGGACCTCGCACCTATGCACGAGAGAGACGTTTATTGACTTGTGTCTCCGCATTCTGCTATTATCAAATCATGCCTCGGCTTGAAAGCACGGCTGTTCATGAGGCAGGGACCGGCGTAGGTGCCTGAGGGCGTGGCGGAATTCTATGATCAGGAGGCAGTGAGAACGACTGACCGTTCTAGCGAACATGATCGAACCGGCGCTCATGCTCACCACAGGAATCATGAATGCGGTTGGAGTGGCACTCTGCCTGCCAAGCTTCAAAATGGGGGCACGGCCGAAATGACCTCATTCAGAAGAAGACGGCTAGGCGAGATTCTCACGGCCAAAGGCGTCGTTACTCAAGATCAAATCAATGAGCTCCTCGCAAAGACCGACCGAGGAAAGCGGATCGGCGAGCTACTCGCTGGCGAAAGCCTCGTGAGCGAAGAGGGCCTCGCTATGGCACTCGCTGAACAGCGCGGCCTCAGGTATCTCGATCTTAAAGAATTCCGCATCAACCCGAAGTTCACCGACATGATACCGCTGGATCTTATGCAGCGGTACCAGTTCGTGCCTATCGAGGACACGGACGAAGGCAACCTCCTCATCGCCATCACCGACCCCAATAACATTCCAGCCATCGACGACCTTGAGATGATCCTCAGCCGTTCGATCGAAATCAGCGTGAGTACCCTCTCGGCGATCCATAAGGTCTTGAAACGTGCCGAGACTTCGAAAGAGGGCCTTCAGACAGTTTCCCAGGACTTCGAGTCTCATATCATTAAAGAGGAGGAGGACGGCGAAACGGTCTGCGGCAGTGATCGTGATGCAGGCGTCCAACTGGCCCTCTCGCTCGATACCATCGACAAGGATGATAGCCCTGTCATCGAGCTCTTATACACCACCATTTTTGAAGCTATCAAACGGCGGGCAAGCGACATCCACATCGAGACAACTGACAAAAACGTCTTGTTCAAGTACCGCATCGACGGCGTCCTTCATGCTGCATCCGAGCCCGTTGACATTAAATTCCACAGCGCCATCGTATCGCGCATCAAGGTCATCAGCGACATAGATACCGCAGACCGCCGAGTGCCCCAGGACGGCCGTTTCAAGTTGCAGAGCGGCGGGAAAACCGTCGATTTCAGAGTATCGATCCTTCCTAGCGCCTTCGGTGAGGACGTGGCCATCCGGATCCTAGACAAGGAATCTATCGCCGCCGGCGCTGACACTTTCAAGCTCGACAGCCTGGGTTTCGAAGCTGATGACCTTCGCCGTTTCAGGAAGAGCATCCTGAGGCCCTACGGCATGATCCTCGTGACCGGACCCGCACGCAGCGGCAAGACCACCACCCTCTATGCCGCCATGTCCGAAATCAATACGGGCGAAGGCAAGATGATCACCATAGAGGATCCCGTGGAACACCGGCTCCGGGGCGTCGTGCAGATGCAAGTGAACGAAAAGATGGGCCTCACCTTCTCGACAGGGCTTCGGTCCATTCTCCGTCACGATACCGACAAGATCATGGTAGGCGAGATCCGCGACGCAGAGACAGCCCAGATCGCCGTCCAGGCCGCCCTGACCGGTCACCTTGTCTTAACCACGGTTCACGCGAACAACGCCTCCGACACGCTCGGCTGCTTCCTGAATATGGGCATCGAACCTTATAACCTCGTGTCATCCCTTAATTGCATCCTCACCCAGCGTCTCGTGCGGATCCTCTGTCCGCGTTGTAAAAAGCAGGTCAGGCTCTCTCGCGAAGAACTCGAGAAATCGGCAGTTTCGTACGAACAATACAAGGATCACGCGTTCTGCGAGGCCGGAGCATGCAATGAGTGCAACTATACCGGCTATCGGGGCAGAAAGGCGGTCACGGAGTTGCTGGATCTTTCCGATCATATCCGGGAGATGATCCTCCGAAAAAGGCCTTCTTCCGAGATCAGAAACGCTGCCATCGCCGAAGGCATGACAACCCTCCGCCAGTCTGCTCTCGCCAAGTTACTGGCAAATGAAACGACCCTTAAGGAGATTAACCGGGTGACCTTCATTGATTGACATCCTTCCCGCCGTGAAGGCCGTGATTTTCACGGTTCGACTTGAGGCATAATGTGCTTCTCCGCAATTGCCTTCTTTGTTCTCATTAGTTCATCGCCTACGGAAGGTATGCCAAACGAACGGTTGTCCGCGAAGTTTTTCTATGAATGCGGCGGAAATTCCATTCTCCACGTGAAGGCTAGATTGGCAGCCCAGACCATATGGCACGCCGTAATCGAGAGGAAACCGACCAGGCAGGCGAACTTCTTTGAAGTTTACTGAGGATTTCAAGGGGAAAAGGAGATGGCGATTTGGATTATCAGTGCAGCGCCGCCGGAGAATCTACGCCGTCGAATCCGGTGAACCGCCGGCAACGACTCCCGGAGCCGCACTCCGTGCAAAGATGGGAAGGAGAGGACCTGACAAAAGATGGACACTGTCGAGGAACCGGATCACAAGCACCGTCACAATGTCATACGAACGTGAGTCCTGATTTATAGAAATCCTCGCTCTCTTTTTTTATCCAGCAGACCTTCGCGGTCCTGCCGCCGGCGGGGAGAGCGGTCTGAATGAGTATCGTCTGCCCCTCCGGAAGTGGATCAAATAAGTAAAGACCAAGCCCCTTGTCGCTGATATCCGTCGTAATGCCTTTGTGGACTTCAGCGGCTGCCCCGTGAATCAAGATATAGTCTATGGTCGAATGAAGAGAATAGCGCTGTTCTTGCCTCTTCTCGGTCTTGGCAGCCGACATCGTCCTATCTCCTGTGGAAATAAACGGATGCCTCTCCTGCATAATGTAAAGCCGACCGTTACATTTGTCAACGTTTTTCTCTCGATCGTTTACCGAAACAGCAGCCGCCTCTACTACCGGTTCAGGATGAGCTCCGGCATGTCGATCTTGTGCTTAAGGTAGGCAGGGCGATATCAGTCTCACGAGGAATGCAGTCCCTCTCATGACCCTGGTCACCCCCTTTTGCTGGTCTCAGACACCGCCTCCTTAAGAATTTTCTGCTTCGACAGTTCCTTTACAATAACCTTGGCGAACGATCGGATTTGACTCTTATTCGATGCGTAGTTCATTATCCAGGTCTCCGTCGTGGCGGTCCAGATCATTTTGCCCGACTTCACGTCATAGATGTTCGTCTGCGTATCCACGAATTGGTCATCATAGGTCCCGAAGGGAGATGCTGAGGGTTCGCTCCTTCTGCCGATAGGCACCGAAATGAGCACTGCGTCAGCACCGGCCTCGGCCGCCTTCGCAAGAATCACTGCCATGTCGGCCTGGGGTTGATCGGGCAGTATTGTGTATCCCGCGACGGCGTCGGTCCCGCGGTCCTGCAGCTCTTTCACGAATTCGTCTTCGAAAAGCCTCTTGGTCGCCGGCGTGTTCGAAACGCCGATGACCAGGATTTTGACCGGATTCGCCTGATAGGTCTCATCCACCCAAACAGCTTTGAATTTTGTCGCATTACATCCTGTAACCACAATCGATGCTGCAACCACCGAAGCCCAGAACCGCCTCTGATTAATGTTCATGTTTCTCCCTTTCTAGAAAAAGTCCTGTTGTCGTTCGTCCCTCATTGTCAAGGCATTATAGATGAGAGAAGGTTCCTTGGCAATCGGTCTTAATGTGCGACCTGCTTTTGGAAATCCTTTTGACTCATTGCTACATGGGCAGATTCTTCACGCTCTGCAGCACCGCCTCCCTGATTCTTGTGGGCGTCTGCTGTGCGATAAGTTGCTTCCCGTTATCGAGCGCCGGAACAAGTATATCATTCTCCACGCCGCCGCAGGAACAGGATGCATTTTCGCCGCCATTGTTCGGCACGATCTTTCTCTCCCCGCAGCGGGCGCAAACGATCACACGCTTGCTGCCGGACCACTTGCCCCGCTTCGCGAACGGTTTCCCGTCGACTTCGACTATGTCCATTGCGAAGTCAACGACCGGAGCGTTGCTGATCGCGGTGCCGATACCGTATCCGTGTACGACGGGATTCAGGATCGGGATGTCTTCTTCATTGATGCCGCCGCTCACGAAGAACTTCACGTGCCCCTGTCCCCTGAGCTCAAGTTCCCACCTCGCTTCTTCGAGGATTCGGTAAAAATTGCCGCGCCGCGATCCTGGTGTATCGAACCGAACGGCATAAAGCCGTTTCCCGAGGGCCTCAGCCACATTCAGCACCTCGAATTTCTCATCCTGGAACGTGTCAATGAGCGCAACCCTTTTTAGCTTCGGATCGAGCACCTCGTCGTATGCTTTGATCGCCTCTACCGTCGATCCCAGGCACAGGATCAGGGCATGCGGCATCGTGCCCATGGGGTCCTCGCCGATGACCTCGCCGGACTTCACCACGGCGACGCCGTCACACCCGCCCACATAAGCGTTCCGCTCGATCATTGGGGCCAGGATGGGATGCATCCTGCGGGCGCCGAAGCTCATGATGAGCCGGTCTCCGGCGAGCTTCTTCATGCGTGAAGCCCGGGTGGAAACACCCGAAGCCTGGCAAATGAGCCCAAGGATAGCGGTCTCGTACACGCAGAAATCCTGGTATCTTCCTTCGATCTCCATGACCGGCTCGAAGGGATAAAAGACTGAGCCCTCCCGCATCGTCCTGACCTTTACCTTCAGATGCTGCATGAGTTCCATGGCCTCTCCCACACCGGTATAGAGCGCCCAGGGCCAATTGTTCGGAAGGTTTTTGGCGATGAACTCCGCCTTTACCATGGGGTTTATATTCCTGGCCTTTAGTATCTTGAGGGCGCGATCGAAATAGACGTCCGTGATCTTGCCGTTGAGGATGTCGTTTGGATCAGCGGTGATGAACATGTAACCTCCCATTAGGTCCAGGGGCCGCATCAATGAGCAAGGGGGAAAATCCTCATTTAACGCTTACTAAGCTGCCTTCCTGCCAGATACCTCTGTCCCCGATTTTACGATTTCAACCCCCATCACCTGCTTCATGATCCGGAGCGCGGCGTCATGATCCTCCCTCGCGAGGCCGGCCACCCCGTTCTCCACCACCAAGACCTCGTAGTCCCGCAGAACGGCGTCAGAGGCGGTAAACATGATGCAGATGTGCGTCACGCAACCCGTGAGCCTCAGGGAGTTCACGCCCAGGCTTTTCAAGGTTTCGTCGAGCCTGGTGCCGTAAAATCCGGAGTATGTGTCTTTCGGTATCACGTAATCACTCAGTGCAGGCTTTAGATCATCGATGATCGCGGCTCCCGCTGTCCCCTTCACCGCATGGGCGGGCCAGCCGAATTTCCTGAACTCCTTGTCGTCGGCAGCATGCGAATCGCATACATAGATAACGGGAATGCCGGCGGTGCGGGCTCTCCCGATCTCTTTCTGAACAACAGGGATGATCGTCCTTGCATCATGCACCTCAAGAGGAGCGCCTGGCAGCACGAAATCATTCAACATGTCGATAACAAGAAGGGCTTCCTTTTTCATGGCATTCACCTCCCCATATTGTCTCCCTTTACAATTTTAACAATATGCTGTATCTTTTTCAAGTAGGCCGCATATGAAATCAATACCTTCGATGCTGATTTATGTGATCTTTGATATGATCTTTACAGATCAATGTTGGACCAACATTTCCGGGTAATCATGATTTTTACGATGACGAAAAACAGGGGTCTGTTCGGCATGTATCTATCCCCATTTCTTTGTAAATCAAGGAACTTATGGAAAACGACCTCAAAGACAGGATAGCCGTCGCGCGCGGCATCAGGAAGGCAGACCTTGTCCTGAGTGGCGGGCGGGTCGTGAACGTCTTCTCGGGGGAGATATACAGGGCCGATGTCGCGATCCATCAGGGGCGCATTGCCGGACTCGGCGAATACGAAGGGAAAACGGTCATCGACATCAGCTCAAAACTGATCCTGCCCGGTCTGATCGACAGCCATGTCCACCTCGAAAGCTCCATGCTCACGCCGGCCGAATTCGCAAAAGCCGCGTTGCCCCACGGCACCACGGCCGTGATCGCCGATCCGCATGAGATCGCCAATGTCCTCGGGAAAAAAGGTATCATTTACATCCTCAAGGCCAGCCAGGACCTGCCCCTCGACTTCTATTTTATGCTCCCCTCATGCGTTCCTGCAACGCCTCTCGAAACCTCTGGCGCACGGCTTACGGCGGGAGATCTCCTGCCGTTCCTCAAGCATCAGCGCGTTCTGGGGCTGGCGGAAATGATGAATTACCCGGGGGTCCTGTCAGGCGACACCGTCGTTCTGCGAAAATTGAACCGCTTCAGGGATACCTTGGTAGATGGCCATGCGCCCGGACTTTCTGGCAAGGAGCTCTCGGCATACATCGGCGCTGGCATGACGTCAGATCACGAATGCACTTCAGTTGCCGAAGTGAGGGAAAAGGTCCGGCTTGGTATGACGATTTTCATCCGGGAAGGGTCAACGGCCAAGGATATGGAGGCCCTGCTGCCTGCCGTCACCCCTGCCAATTCCCGGTTTTTCTGCCTCGCGACAGACGATTTCCAACCCGGCGATCTTAAGAATGGAAGCATCAACCAGCTTATCAAAAAAGCCGTCCGCTTGGGCGTGAATCCCATAACGGCGGTCCAGATGGCAACGATCAACCCCGCGCGACACTTCGGGCTGATGCGCAAGGGCGCTATCCTGCCGGGATATGCTGCTGATGTCGCCGTCATAGACGGCTTCAAGAATTTCACGGTCGAGATGGTGTTCAAGCAGGGGAAACTCGTCGCTAGGGGCGATATCTGCGTGACCCCCTGCGAGAGCAGACACCACGAACAGACCAGGGGGACGGTCAAGATCAACCCCGTCACGAAACAGGATCTCCTGATCAGGACGAAAACCGGCAAGGCCAGGGTCATCGAACTCATTCCGGACCAAATCGAGACAAAACATGCGATCCTGCCGGTATCATCACGAAACGGTTACATTTCCTCAGACACGGAGAGAGACATTCTTAAGCTCATAGTGCTCGAGCGTCACAAATCAACCGGCAATATGGGCTTCGGCCTGGTCAAGGGATTCGGGATACGGACGGGCGCGATCGCCAGCACCGTTGCACACGACTCACACAATCTCATTGCGGTTGGTGCAAGCGACGATGATATCCTTGTGGCCGTATCGGAGATCAGAAAACTCCAAGGCGGGCTGGTTGTCGTTAACAAGAGGAAAGTACTAGCGGAGATCCCATTGCCGGTGGCAGGGCTCATGTCCGACAGACCGCTGGATTACGTTGTCGAGAATCTGGTGAAGGTCGAGGAAGCAGTGAAAAGGTTGGGAGTAAAGATCAAGCACCCGTTCGGGATACTCTCGTTCCTGGCCCTACCGGTAATCCCGGAACTGAAGCTGACAGACAAGGGCCTCGTGGATGTGAACCGGTTCAAGATTGTGGATCTCTTTGTATAAGCTGTTCTAACGTTGTGAAAAGGTGATCATTTTTCGCATTGATTGCCACTAATCCTTTTAATCCGGCCTCAATCGAAGTGAAGGAACATGATCGAAATACGGGAAATACTGTTCGATGAACAGGCTATCTCAGAAAAGGTAAGGGAACTTGCAGATCGGATATCGAGCGACTACGCAGGAAAGGACCTTGTGCTCGTGGGCATCCTGAAGGGAGCCATCGTGTTCATGGCGGACCTCATGCGCTGCCTTTCGATACCGGTTGTGATCGATTTTGTTCGTGCCGCGAGCTACGGTCTTTCGACAGTGCCGTCACGTGACATCGTCGTCACCAAAGACATCGAGACCGATATCAGGGGTAAATACGTTCTCCTCGTCGATACAATCATAGATACGGGGGAAACGCTGGACTGCCTATTCAAGAAGTTTAAGGGAAAAGGGCCTTTAGGCATCGAAGCGGTTGTCCTGGTGGACAAGAAGCCCCGGCGTGCAGTCGAGGTGCCGATCGCGTACAAGGGTTTTGAAATTCCGGACAAGTTCGTGGTGGGCTACGGCGTGGACTGTGCGGAGCAGTACAGGAATCTGCCGTATATTGCGGAGGTCAAAGTAACAAAGTAACGACCGCCGCCAATTCGCATTGACAAGGAGGAGGTTGCCGTGAAAAAGTCGTTGGGTGCCAAAACGCTCGCTCAGCCTGCGCCCGTTTGGGTTGTCGGAAGCTATGACGCTCAGGGCAAACCGAACATCATGACCATAGCATGGGGTGGAATCTGCTGCTCGCAACCTCCGTGCGTCACTGTTTCCTTGCGCAAGGCGACTTATACGTACGGATCCATCAAGGAGCGCAGAGCGTACACCGTGAACATACCTTCTGCTGCGATGGTGAAAGAGGTCGACTATATCGGAACCGTTTCGGGAAGAAATATCGATAAGTTTGCCGTGACGAAGCTGACCCCTGTCCGAAGCGAGCTGGTCGACGCTCCATACATAAAAGAATTCCCCGTTGTGATCGAGTGCAGGGTGCTCCATACTCTGGAAATCGGGCTTCATACGCAATTCATCGGCGAGATCGCGGACATCAAGGCCGAAGAGTCGGCGCTCGGCGAAAAGGGACTGGTGGACATCCTGATGGTCAGGCCACTCATTTTTGACGCGGGGCAAGGCGCCTATTACGGCGTCGGCGAGCGCATCGGCAAGGCATTTTCAATCGGCAAAAGGGAGTAATTTCCAGGCTCACGGAAGATGCGCAGTGCCCGCTAATGATTTTTTTGTAGACATGAATCTGATGAACTATTGAAAGCGCGCACACCATGCTATAGAACAATGGTCTTCGCTGCAAGTGCTCTGGAATATTGCTCGAAAAACCACTCCAGGCCTCGGGAATATCCTTATCGTGTTCTTCGTACGTCCGTTTTCCTCTCACCCGGCTGAGCTACGCTGCATCAGGGCGAAAAGTTGCAAATTCTGGACATTGACAACTTTTCATATCCATGATTGAATATAGTTAAATCTTGATAAGCCGCATTCTTCATGGGAAATAGCAGAATCCCGGGGGCTTTAAGGCATCAAGATGGCAGAGCTGCCGAAGGTTCATTTTAAAGGCATATATTCTCCTTAGGCAGTTCAGAGCCGAAAAGTTGCGAGAATCTTCCACTTCCATATTCGGGGACTAGATCGCAGGGGTATTCACTTGATCATTAAAAGACTGTCGCAGCTTGCATAGTTCAACTGGTTTAATGAAATAGGTAAAGGGCATTGAAGGGAATCCTGAGAATCGCATACAAGCTTCTCGTAAATGACAAGGGGAAATTCGCCGCCCTGCTTGTCGGCATAACGTTCGCGGTCTTTTTGATGGTCATGATGACCTCGATGTTCTCCGGCATCCTGCACCGGTCATCTGCCACGGTCCTCAACGTGGGCGCCCAGCTCTGGGTGATGGACCCGGCGGTCAATACCCCGGTGAACAGTATCCCGATGCCGGATTACGTGTTGGACGCGGTCAGGAGCATTGATGGCGTCAAATACGCGGTACCGTTGTATTCGGGCGGGGCTCTCGTGAAGCTGCGCAGCGGAGTCTATCAATCAGTGACGGTCCTCGGCCTGGATGACGCCAGCCTGTATGGAAGGCCTGAGCTTATCGAAGGCAATATCGAGGACATCTACGCGGAAAATGCATTTGTCGTCGTCAAGGACGCCGAATTTCCCAAGCTCGGTAATCCCCGGGTTGGCACCGAATTTGAGATCAACGATCACAGGGGAGTCATCGTAGGCATTGCAAAAGTCACGACCAGCGGATTGTTTGGCGTGCCAACCCTCTACACCACGTTCAACAGGGCCATCAGTTATATACCCTCCACAAGATTTACCGCCGCTTTTATTCTAGTCGATCCGAAGAGCACCGCTGCAGTGCCGTACATCAAGAAGCAAGTGGCGAAGCTTGGATACGAGGCTCTGACAAAAGACGAGTTCATCCAGAAAACATCCACGTTTTATAAATATCAGACGGGACTCGGAACCAATGTGCTCATCATGACGATCATTAGTTTCATCGTTGGCCTGTCCATTTCGGGCCAGACCTTTTACACGTTCATCCTGGAGAACCTGGAGAAGTTCGGCGCTTTAAAGGCAATTGGGGCAAAGGGGAAGGAGTTGGTCTTCATGATCCTGTTTCAGGCGACGTTCACCTCCCTTACGGGCTACGGCCTGGGCATAGGTCTTGCCTCCCTCGTGATCACGATGGCAAGACTAAGGCTGCCAAGTTACGCAGCCAGGATAATGTACCCAAATCTCGTTTTCGCCTTTATCATGGTCGTGATCATTGCAGGCATTTCGAGCTATATCGGCGTCAGGAAAGTACTCAGGATAGAGCCTTTCGATATCTTCAGAGGGTAATATATGGCCCGTTTGGCGGTGAAGGCCCAGGAATTGATCAAATGGTTCGGCGAAGGAGAAGCGAAAACGTATGCTGTACGGGGCGTCAGTTTTGATGCCTTCTTTGGAGAAATGCTCTATATCGAAGGCCCGTCGGGAAGCGGCAAGACGACCTTGTTGAGCCTGATTTCGGGGATTCTCAGGCCAAATTCAGGTTCGGTCCTCGTTGAGGACCAGGATATCTGGAGCATGACGGGCGATGAGATCGCCGATTTCAGATTGAACAAGGTAGGATTCGTGTTCCAGGATTACCACCTCTTTCCGCGACTGATGACGGTCGAGAACGTGGCGATCCCCCTTATCCTGAAAAAACGGGACTGGACTGAATCCATGAACAAGGCCATGGAGTATCTTGACATCGTGGGGATCAAGGATCGCGCATTTCTGCAACCGGTCAAATTGAGCGGAGGGGAGCAGCAGCGGGTGGCGATCGCAAGAGCGATCGCGAGCGGTCCCGATATCCTAATATTCGACGAACCAACCGCTTCTCTGGACGGGGACACCGGCAGGCGGATCGTGGATTTTGTCAAGAAGAACATTTTGAACGAGAACCGGTGCATCATCATCGTTACCCACGACAGCAGGATATTCGAATACGCCGACAGGATCATGAGAATGGAGGACGGCAGGATAACCGGCATCGCAAAGGGAGGACCACGTGAGGAATAAGCTCATATTCATCCTTGCTGTCATCGGCCTGTTAGCCGGCCTGGTGAGCGCCTACATATTCAGCCTGGAGAAAAAGCCCCAGCCTCCGGCGTTCACGCCGGCTTCCAATCCCTATACCAAGGGCGTCTACGCAAACGGCATCATCGAAAGCTATCAGAACAGCGGAGCAAATATCAACATATACCCTGAAGTAACGGGAACCATCATAAAAATCCCCGTTTCCGAAGGAAAGATGATCAACAAAGGTACTGCGCTGATCCTGATCGATGACTCCGTTCAAAGGGCAACCGTCGAGCAGCAGAAGGCGCTGATAGATCTCGCGAACGCAAATTTCAAGAGCGCGCAGGACCAACTGGACAAACAGAGGAAATCATACGAACTGAACCCGAAATCCGTGAGTCAGCTCGAGCTGGATAACGCGGAAAACGCTGTCAAAGTTGCAAAAGCAAACGTCGAAGTAGCGATTAAACAGTACGAACTCGCCCGAACGTTGCTGTCCAAATACACAATAAGGGCGCCTGAAGACGGTGTTATCCTTTCAATCAATACCGCGGTCGGTAGTTACATATCCGCCCAAGGCACTTACGATACCTATACGCAGGGATTTACACCCGTCATTGTTATGGGTAGTTCACAGACCTATATCGGCGTCAGATGCTACATTGATGAAATACTCATATCCAGGTTGCCTCCAGCTTCACAAATGCAGGCACAAATGCTGATTCGGGGCACGAATACCAACATTCCCCTTGAATTCGTGCGTGTTCAGCCTTACGTATCGCCTAAAGTCGAGTTATCAAGCGAAAGAACTGAAAGAGTGGATGTAAGAGTTTTGCCGGTACTGTTCAGGTTCAAGAAGCCAAGAGATGTTAATGTTTATCCGGGCCAATTGGTAGATGTCTATATTAAAGGAACAGAGATAGAGACAAAAAGCACCGGGACTCAGCAGTGACATCGAAGAAAGATCGTGAGAGAAAAGTCAATGTCATTACATCACGAAAAACTGACATGCGGTTCGGAAGCAGCGAAAACGATCAGCACCAGGAGAGCGGAGAAGCCTCGACTCACGGGACTGTGCGCCGTATTGCTATGCAGCATGCTCGGCTGCGCCGTGGGGCCTAATTTCGAGCGTCCCAAACCGCCGTCGGTCGAGAGCTACACTACCGGGACAATCCCGGCCGAGACCGTGCCCGCGGACGGCAAGGCGCAGCACTTTGAGCAGGGTGCCGAGATCATTTCGGACTGGTGGCGGCTTTTTAACTCCCCCAGGCTCGACAACGTCGTTAAAGAGGCCATATCGAACAACCAGAGCATGCAGGCGGCGCAAGCCAATCTGCGCCAAAGCCAGGATCTTCTCCGCGCGGGCTATGGTGTATTTTACCCGCAATTGAATGCCGGGCTGGGAGCATCTCGGCAAAAATCCTCTCCGGCCCTCACTGGAGGATTTAATCCCAGCAGCATTTTTAATCTGTTCACCCTCTCTGCTTCGGTCAGCTATGCCCTGGATGTATTCGGCGGGGAGCGCCGCGCTGTGGAAAGTCTCGGCGCCCAGGTGGATTTTCAACATGCAACGGTCATGGCAACATACATAGCCCTCTCTGGCAATGTCGTTAACGCAATAATAGCGCGGGCGGGCTATCAAGAGCAGATCAAGGCAACCGAGCAGATCATCAGCTTCCAGCGAGATCAAATAAAGATCACTGACGCGCGGGCTCAGGCCGGCTTAATCCCTTACTCGGACTTGTTAAGCCTCCAAAGCCAGCTTGCAACACTTGAAGCAACCCTCCCTCCGCTCCAGCAAAAGCTCAACCAGACCGACCACTTGCTTGCCACACTGGCAGGCCGCACGCCGGCGGAGTGGACTCCGCCGGAGGTCGAATGGTCGGATCTGACGCTGCCCGGCGAGTTGCCGATAACGTTGCCCTCGCGGTTCGTTCGCCAGCGCCCCGACATTCTCGCTGCCGAGGCCCAGCTCCACAGTGCCAGCGCCGAAATCGGCGTTGCCACCGCAGCGCTATTCCCTAGCTTTACTTTGAACGGCGCCTACGGTGTCGGAAACAATACTGTCAGTAAACTTTTTAATGGCAACAGCAACTTCTGGAATCTGGGGGCAAACGTCACCGCTCCCCTGTTCCACGGCGGGACACTATGGTTCGAACGAAAGGCCGCTATCGATTCCTATCAGGTGTCCTTGGCTAACTACCGTCAGACCGTCCTCAGCGCCTTTGCCCAGGTTGCCGATACCCTGCGGGCGCTGGAACATGACGCCGAGTTGGTGCAGGCGCAGTCCCTAGCGTTCAGTTCAGCAGAGGAAGCGCTGCGGCTGATACTGGCAAATTACCAGGCGGGCACGGCAAACTATGTCCAGGTCCTCATCGCGAACAACCAGTATCAACAGGCCAAGATCGGCCTTCTCCAGGCACAAGCCCAGCGCTATCAGGACACTGTCGCCCTTTTTGTCTCCCTAGGTGGCGGATGGGATGGAGAAGAAAAGGTCGTGGACAATAATCCAGCAAAAAACTGATCACGCAGTCCCCGTCAAGGAGGAGGAACCTGATGTCGACGTGAATCCGGGATCAAGGCGTCGACAAAGGACGGTGTGCCTTCGTTTACTATCTCGATTATCTCTCGCATATTCTCAAGCTGTTTCTCTGAATCTGAACCCTTGCCCCTCCTTATCGCTGTCCCGCCACCAGATCAGCCGCTGCACGCTGGATCTGGTCCGTTCTGTCGTAGGCGGCGATAAGGAGATCGGAATCCCTGAAAGGATCGAGGATATAGGGACTATCAAAGGATATCACGATGACTCTTCCCTTTGCCGATTTTGCCGTGCGCAGGATATCCATGGCCATGTCCCTGAGCCCGCCGCTTATACCCGAACGGCCTTTGGAAGCGGAGATTTTAGAAAAGAATGCTAAGATAACGGCTCCAGCTCCGTGAATGCTGTCATGTACCAGCGATGCCGGCATGCCTGAATCGGACGTTAGAACGATCACTGAAAGGTCTCTCACCCGCACCTTCAGCTCATGAATAAAGGTGTCGCCCGAATCCCGCGTGTTGTCGTCGTCAAGAATGAAGCACGCCACTCCACCGGAATGGTCAAGAGGGAGGGCGCTTTTGCTCCCCGAAATGATGCGTAGCGCCTTGCGCCCTATTTCTTCGGCAATCTGGCGATGCTTTGCATAATCGATCCGCGGTGCAACCGGCTGCTCTCGGTCAAGCTGGCCCAATCTCCTCTTTGCCGCCAAAATCCGCTCGACGGATTCGGCGATCCTCTGCCTGGTCAGCCTCCCCTGTTCAACGGCTGAAACCACTGCATCCACCGTGGAGCGGGCGTCCCGTGGGTGGAGCAGGATATCCATCCCCGCTTCGACGGTGCGCACGGCGACCTCTCCCGGGGAAAGTTCACCGGCGAGAGCGCCCATGTCGAGCGCGTCGGATACGATCAGTCCCTCAAATTCCATGCCCTCTCGGAGCAGGGCGGTCACCGTCTTTTTGGAGAATGTCGTAGGCTTTGTGGGATCGAGCGCCGGGACGAGCAGGTGCGCCACCATGACCATGCCGACGCCGTCCTTTACTGCTTCCCGGAATGGCGGAAGTTCAACCCGGTTCAGCCTCGGCTTATCCGCCCGTATCACGGGCAGCACAGAATGTGAATCCTGATCTGTGTCTCCGTGACCCGGGAAATGCTTCGCACAGGCAAGCAGTTCGATCCTGTTCTTAGACGTGGGCCTCTGAAATCTCTTGATGTACCGTGAACCGAACCACTCCACCACCTGCGGATCGTCCCCGAATGCCCGTGTGCAGATGATCGGGTTGTCCGGATTATTGTTCACGTCAACGACCGGAGCGAATACCGCCTGGATTCCGGCGGCCCGCGTCTCGATCCGGATGGCGTCGAGCATCTTGTCGAGGAGCTCAGCGTCTTTTTTCGACCGACGATTGATTGCTGAAGCCACTGCGCGCTGGCTGGGGAACCGGGTCCCTCCGTCAAGCTGCTGGCCAAGGCCCCGCTCTATGTCCGATGCAACCAGCATCGGAATCGCTGCCAGCTTCTGGAGCTCGCCAAGATAACGCGGCGTGCTCTCAACATCTCCGCCGAACAGGATAAAGCCCCCGATGCCGTCACGAACGAGTTCCCTCACCTGCGTGCTGTACTCGGGATCTCCGAGCTTTGATCCGTCAAGTCTCGGCATGACCATCTGTGAGACATCTTCTCTGAGCGATCGGGCTTGCATGGCGCATTGTCGCCTTTTCCCAGAGGTATTGCAAGCGTTTTTTGGAACAGGAAAAGCATTTATTCATTGACAATTGACGCCCATTCGATATACTAGACGCACCGACCACGGTTTGTTCCGCAGGATGCACCATGAATACCCTCGCAAAGATCAAGCAGTATCTCGACCAGAACAACGTCCTCTACAAAGTTCTGCTCCATGAAGAGGTGTACACTGCTCAGCAGCTCGCACAGGCACTACACGTACCCGGGAAGGAACTCGTGAAGGTGGTCATCATCAAAGCTGATGAGTCGTACCGCATGGCCGTGCTCCCCGCAACCCGTAATATAGACCTTTCTTCGCTTCGATCGCTGATGAGCACAGCGTCCCTAGCCATCGCCACCGAGAATGAAATCAAGACGCTGTTTCCTGAATCCGAGATTGGGGCCATGCCGCCCTTCGGAAACTTGGCCGGCCTCGAGACTTGGGTTGATGAGAGTCTCAAGGCGGACGAATATATCACTTTCAACGCCGGTACGCACTATGAGGCTGTCCGAATGCATTATACAGATTTCGAACGCCTTACGCTGCCTCACGTTGCCTCGTTCAGCACCCGTATCTGAAGAGATGCCGCCAACCACACAGTATTCAGGCGATCACCGGACATCCACCGCCCGTAACACATCCGTGGAAGCTTACCTATAAACAAAAGCTGAATCGGATCGGATTCCATAAAGTAGGACATTTCTATCGGTGATTGACAAGCCGCCCGGATCCCCTTTCATCTTGATCTCGCTCATGGTATACTTTACAGCGTATCGGAACGGCCGTATTGCACGATTGCTCAGGGGCGGGATATGGAATGGATTCAGTATGAAAACAACGCGTACAGGACGGCCCATGCCGGCATTTCCCTGCCGGCGAAACTATGCCCGTCGCTCATCTTCTACTATCATGCCTTCATAATCGTTTTTCGGGGGAGCGTCAAGGCAAAAAGAAGGCATTATGACACTGCCGAATGGTGCAAAAGCAGCTTGGCCATCGTTCGAGCCCTCGAACACGTAGGGGTTGACCTAGAGATAGCGGGCATCGATTCCATTACATCGTTCAACGGGCCTTGCGTGTTCATCGCAAACCACATGAGCACGCTCGAAACATTCGTGCTCCCGGCCATAATAGCTCCTCTTAAAGACACAACCTTCGTGGTCAAGCAAAGTCTTGTCGAATACCCGATTTTCAGGCATGTTATGCGCTCACGGGACCCTGTCACCGTCCGCCGGGAAAACCCCCGTGAAGACCTGAAAGCGGTCCTAGAGGGAGGGACTGAGCGCCTGAAAGCGGGGAGATCAATCATCATTTTCCCCCAGACCACGCGCACGCTGGCCTTTGACCCCGAAGCCTTCAACACAATCGGAATAAAACTCGCCAAAAAAGCCGAGGTGCCCGTGGTCCCAATAGCGCTTAAGACCGATGCCTGGGGCAACGGGAAGTACCTGAAAGATTACGGCAGGATCGTTCCTTCGAAGCGAGTACACTTTGCGTTCGGAAAACCGCTCATGGTCAGAGACCGAGGCGCCGAAGAGCATAACGAAATCATACGATTCATCAGAGGGAAGCTAGAGGAATGGGAATCATCAGACGGGATTGGCGGCAAATGATAAGAGCTTCAGACGGAGCGCCCAGGCAGCAGAACGGAGGCCGAGAAACGGCGTTGCGCCGTCTCTGCCCGCTCCTGAAGGTGGACGGGGCGAGGACCGGCGAGAGCATGACGAGTATATGCAGCCACTCTCACTTGTGATAATAAAACGGCCGGTCTGCAAAGACCGGCCTTCCGCATGTGACTACTTAATGGAGATCAACTCTACTTCAAAGATCAAGACCGAGTTCGGCCCGATGGGGCCTCCCCCCCGCTCTCCATATGCGAGATTCGAAGGGATGAACAGCTGCCACTTTGAGCCTTCCTTCATCAGCTGTAACGCCTCGGTCCACCCGGGAATAACCCCGTTCACGGCGAGCGTCTCCGGCTTACCGCGTTTGTATGAGTTGTCAAACTCGGTCCCGTCGATCAACGTGCCCTTGTAATTAACGGTCACGATATCCGTTGCTTTGGGAGATTTTCCCTTCCCGCCGGCGAGTATCTTGTACTGTAAACCGCTCGGCATGGTTATCACACCCTGCTTTTTCTTGTTCTCCGCAAGGAAGGCCTCCCCTTCTTTCTTGTTCTTTTCCGCGAGTGCCTTTGACAGCTCTTGCTGTTTGGACTGGAACTCCTTCTGCAAAGCGGCAATGGTCTCCTTCATTTCCTGTTCGGTCATGAGGGGCTTATTCCCGGCTAGTGCGTCCTTGAGCCCCCGTGCGACGATGTCAGGATCCACGTCGATCATGTTCTTCTTCAAGCTGGTTCCCATATCCAGACCGACGACATAGCTGATCTTATCCTTCTGCGTCTTCAATTCCTCATTTTCCGCCGCAACGACCGGGGCTGTTGTGAGCACTGCGCACAGTGCCACCCCTAACATTAATTTCATGGTATCTCCTTTCGAGTTTCCGACAGGATCAGCGCCACACGGCGAAGGCTCCTTGCCGCCGCAGTCGATCCCGTAAATAATTTACCGTAGACTATCAGCGTTCGCCTTTTTTGTCAATAAACAATTCCGGAAATATTACAACCGCTTGACTTTCCAGTCCTCTGTGATATTCTTTTACCATGGTGGATCATACAACAGCGAACGCGGCGCTCTGGCCCATGGCCATGTACTTCGCCGCTGTCATCATCATCGTGACGGTCATGATAACGCTGTCCTACGTCTTGGGGGAGCGACACCGGGAAAGACAGACAGCCGAACCCTATGAGTCTGGTATCGTGTCCACGGGCACAGCACGGGTGCGGTTTGACGTCAAATTCTACCTCATCGCCATGTTTTTCGTCATCTTCGATCTGGAGGCTGTCTTCATCTTCGCCTGGGCCGTCTCAGTCCGCGAAACGGGCTGGACGGGTTATGCGGAAATGATGCTCTTCATCGGCATTCTGGCAGCGGCGCTGGTCTACCTATGGCGGCTTGGCGCCCTGGAATGGGCAGGCTTGGTTAGAAAAAAAATCAGTACTTAAGACTCGGCATGTCGGTGATATCTGCCATAGAGAAACGGTTTGAACCCTGTACGTTGATTGCTATGGACTATTCTCTTACCAGAACGGGCTACGATTCAGTAGAGGACGTCGTTCGTAAAAGCCTCATTCTGACGCGGCTCCAGGACGTCCTGGCGTGGGGCAGAAAGAATTCCATCTGGCCCTTTAATTTCGGGCTCTCCTGCTGCTATGTGGAAATGGCGACGAGCCTCACAAGCAAGTACGACATCGCCCGTTTCGGCGCCGAAGTAATACGCGGCACTCCGCGAGAAGCGGACATGATGGTCATCGCCGGCACGGTGTTTATCAAGATGGCCCCGGTCATCAAGCGGCTCTACGAGCAGATGATGGAGCCGCGCTGGGTCATCTCGATGGGTTCGTGCGCCAACTCCGGCGGCATGTACGACATCTACAGCGTGGTCCAGGGCGTTGACAAGTTCCTCCCAGTTGATGTCTATGTCCCCGGCTGCCCTCCCCGCCCCGATGCATTCATGGAGGGGCTCCTCATGCTGCGCGATTTGGTCGGCAAGGAGCGGCGGCCCTTGAGCTGGGTCGCAGGCCCCCAAGGGGTGGCACGGCCGGAGGCGCCGTGTATGCGGGACCTGAAACGCGGAGAACGTCAAAAGGCGACGATCCTGCGTCCGCCGAATGAAGTGTGACGTGATACGTTCAAAGTTCAATAACCGCGATTCATATCAAGCATGAACCCGGCAACGCCATCTTCCCTAATATTCATTTGCGACATGTACGGGAATTTTGACCTTGACATCTGATATTCACCGACTCTATGACCTCAACCGGCACGATAATCGACGATCTCAAGAAAACCTTCGGCGAGGCCGTTCTCGCTGTTCAGGCCACTCGTGACGAGATCCCCACGCTCTGGGTGAATCGGGACAAGATGCTCGACATCCTCAGGCATCTCAAGACCGGGGCACCTCATCCCTATCGCACGCTGTACGACATGACGGCCATCGATGAGCGTGTGCGCACGCATAGGCAAGGCCAGCCCGAGAGCGACTTCACAATCGTCTATCATCTTCTTTCCTATGAACGGAACGAGGACATAAGGATCAAAGTCCCGCTCAAAGGTGAATCCCCATCCCTCCCCACGATAACCGCCCTCTGGAAATCCGCAGACTGGTACGAGCGCGAGGCATGGGACATGTTCGGCGTGAAATTTGACGGCCACATGAACCTGAAGAGGATCCTGATGCCTCCGACCTGGAAAGGTCACCCCCTGCGCAAGGACCACCCTGCGCGCGCCACAGAGATGGGGCCGTTCCGCCTGCCTGACGAAAAAGAAGAAGCTGAGCAGACGGCGCTCCAGTTCAGGCCTGAGGATTGGGGCATGAAGCGCAAAACCGCGGACACAGATTTCATGTTCCTGAACCTCGGTCCTCAGCACCCCGGGACACACGGGCTCATCCGGTTCATCCTCCAGCTCGACGGTGAGGAAATCGCCGACGCTGTGCTCGACATCGGCTACCATCACCGAGGCGCCGAGAAGATGGCCGAACGCCAGTCCTGGCACACATATATTCCGTACACCGACCGTGTAGACTACTTAGGCGGTGTGATGAACAATCTAGCCTACTGCCTTGCCGTTGAGAAGCTTGCGGGCATCGAGGTGCCTGAGCGAGCACAGACGATCCGCGTGATGCTGGCGGAACTCTTCCGCATTGCCAGCCATCTCGTGTGGTACGGCACATTCGCCCAGGACGTTGGCTCGCTTTCCCCCGTCTTCTATATGTTCACCGACCGCGAACGCGTTTTCGGCATCATCGAAGCCGTCTGCGGAGGCCGGATGCATCCCGAATGGTTCCGGATCGGCGGCGTAGCGCAGGACCTGCCCGCGGGATGGGACGGCCTTATAAAAAGTTTTCTTGATTACCTGCCTCCTAGGCTCAAGGAATACGACTCCATCGTGATGCGGAACCGCATCTTCAAGGGGCGCACCCAAGGTGTGGGAGCATACACTCTCGATGAAGCCATCGACTGGGGCGTGACCGGACCGGGCCTGCGGGCCTGCGGATTCGAATGGGACTTCCGAAAGAAACGACCTTACTCGGGCTATGACAACTTCGAGTTCGATATACCCACGGCAGTTCACGGCGACAGCTACGACCGCGGCGTTGTCCGTGTAGAAGAGATGCGCCAGAGCCTCCGCATCATTGAACAGTGCGTGAACAACATGCCGGCAGGCCCTTACAAGTCTGTCCACACGCTGTCAACGCCGCCGCTCAAGGAACGTACCATGCATGACATTGAAACGCTGATCAACCATTTCCTGAGCGTAAGCTGGGGGCCGGTGATCCCTGCCGGAGAGGCGTTCTTCGGCATAGAAGCGACCAAGGGCAATAATGGATACTATCTGATCAGCGACGGCAGTACTTCATCATACCGTACACGCATCAGGACCCCTTCGTTCGCGCATTTGCAGATGGTGCCCCATATTTCAAGAGGTCTGATGATCGCTGACCTTTTGGCCATACTCGGGAGCATTGATTTTATCCTGGCGGACCTGGACAGATAAACCCGGCATGCATCGCGAGGACGAAAAGACGTCAAAGAAAACACGGGACTGAATCGGCACTCGTATTTTGTGATTTAGCTGCAACCATCTGAGGTCTTTTTTGTTAAACGAAAAAGAAATACAGGAAATCGACGCCGAGTTGGCGCACTGCACGATAAAGGCGTCCGCATCCGTCGAAGCGCTGAACATTGTCCAACGCCATCGCGGCTGGGTGCCTGACGAGGCTGTAAAGGACGTTGCCGAAATGCTCAGCATGACGCCCGACGAACTCGACGCCGTCGCCACCTTCTACAGCTTCATCTTCCGGAAGCCCGTGGGACGCCATGTCATACTCGTCTGCGACAGCATCAGCTGCTGGATCACGGGATGCAATCCCCTTATCGATGTTCTCAAGAAGAAACTGGGCGTCACCTTCGGCGAGACCACGGCTGACAAGCGATTCACCCTGCTCCCCATATCGTGCCTCGGCGCATGCGACCGGGCGCCTGCCATAATGGTGGATGAGGACCTGTACGGACCGGTGACGCCGGAATCGATGGATGAATTACTTGGGAAATACGAATAATATGACGGTACGACTGGACGGACGTAATGAGCATCTCAAAGCAGTAAAATGTCGCATTCCGCCATCCCTGCATCGAGGGGGATGCGGCGTCTTTCCGCCAGGTCACTGGATTATTCCGTGTCAGGTACAAGGAAGGCTCAAGCAGGCCCAGAATGACAGCGTGGGTCTTGCCGAGGCACCGCAGGGCCCATCCTGAAATCCTGTCAAAAAGATCTTATGGAACGCCCACTCACGATAGACATAGTTCCCGGCCAGGCGCCCCTCTCATGCAGGGAGTATGAGAATGCCGGAGGCTATCGGGGTCTGCGCAAAGCGCTTGCGATGTCACCTCAGGACGTGCAGGGCATCGTGAAATCATCCAACCTTCGCGGCCGCGGAGGTGCGGGTTTCCCGACGGGCACGAAGTGGAGCTTCGTTCCGATGGGTCCCGAAGTCCATCGTCCCAAATACCTGATCGTGAACGCCGATGAGATGGAGCCCGGCACATTCAAAGACCGTCTTCTGCTCGAAGGCTCCCCGCATCAGATCATCGAAGGTGCGATCATTAGCGCCTACGCTATCGAAGCAGAGCAGGCGTACATATTTGTCCGCTGGGCATACAGGCCCGCAGCCAGACTGTTAAATCGATCGATCGCCGAGGCGTATCAAAATAATTATCTCGGTAAAAACATCCTCGGCTCGGGGTACAATCTTGACCTCCGTATCCACGTGAGCGCAGGCCGTTACATCTGCGGGGAGGAGACGGCCCTCCTGAACGCTCTCGAGGGGAAGCGCGCCACGCCGCGCGCGAAGCCGCCTTTCCCCCAGATTTGCGGCTTCTTTGGCAAACCCACGATCGTGAACAATGTCGAGACCATCGCGAACATTCCGCATATCGTGAACAACGGTGCTGAATGGTTCAAAGGACTGAGCAAAAGCACCGACACCGGTACCAAGCTGTATGGCGTAAGCGGCAAGGTGAAAAGGCCCGGGTTGTGGGAACTGCCCATGGGCGTGACGGTACGGGAGATCCTTGAAGAGCACGCAGGCGGAATGCAGGAAGGCTATCGGTTCCGCGGCGTGATCCCCGGCGGGGCATCCACCGATTTCCTCGTTGTCCAGCATCTTGATGTGAAGATGGACTTTGATTCCGTGATGAAGGCTGGGAGCCGCCTCGGTACGGGCACGATGATCGTGCTCGACAATAAGACGTGTCCGGTCGGATTTGTTCATAACCTCATCAAATTCTTTGCTCGGGAGTCCTGCGGATGGTGCACGCCCTGCCGTGAGGGGCTGCCGTGGGTCGAGAAGGTGCTCTGGGCAATCGAGAATGGTCAGGGCGAATCGGCGGACATCGATATTCTGGTCCAGCAGTGCAGCCTACTCGGGCCCGGCAACACCTATTGCGCTTTGGCTCCCGGTGCGGTCGAACCGCTCCAGAGCGCGATCAGATATTTCAGAGAGGATTTTGAAAGGCACATAATCGAGAAGCGATGCCCCTGGGAGAACCTTTAGCGGGAGTACTGGATCGGCATCCAGCCTTATAGCGTTGTTCTGCCTTACATGAGCTTAAGAATGCTTACGATCTTCATAGACAACAAACCATACCAGGTCGAGGACGGGCAGAACCTTCTGCAGGCCTGCCTGTCCCTGGGGTTCGACCTCCCCTACTTCTGCTGGCATCCGGCCATGCACTCCGTTGGCGCCTGCAGGCAGTGCGCGGTCAAGTTGTTCAAGGACGAGAACGACATTCGCGGCAGGATCGTGATGTCCTGCATGACTCCGGTGGGCGAGGGCATGCGCCTCTCTGTGAACGACCCCGAGGCCATGACCTTCCGGGCGAGCGTGATCGAGTGGCTCATGCTGAACCATCCGCACGACTGCCCGGTCTGCGACGAAGGCGGCGAGTGCCATCTCCAGGATATGACGGTCATGACCGGCCACGCGTATCGCAGAACGCGGTTCAAGAAGCGCACCCACCGTAACCAGGATCTCGGACCTTTCATCAATCATGAGATGAACCGCTGTATCCAGTGCTACCGCTGCGTGCGTTTCTACCGCGATTACGCCGGCGGACGGGACTTCGATGTCTTCGCGTGCCACGACCACGTGTTTTTCGGCCGTCATGAGAACGGCGCGCTCGAGAGCGAGTTCAGCGGCAACCTCGTTGAGATCTGTCCTACCGGAGTCTTCACGGACAAGTCGTTGAAGCGCCATTACGCGAGAAAATGGGACCTCCAGACAGCGCCGTCTGTCTGCGCACACTGCGGGGTCGGATGCAACACCATCCCCGGTGAGCGGTACGGCACTCTGCGCAGGATACTGAACCGATACAACGGCGATGTGAATGGATACTTCCTCTGCGACCGCGGCAGATACGGATACGAGTTCGTGAACAGCGGCAATCGCATCCGCAGGCCGCTCATCACGGCGGACGGGGAACGGCAGCTCCGGCCGACAAGCAAAGAAACATCCCTCAGAAACGTCAGCGACATCCTGGCGAGGAGTAAAAGTGTGATCGGCATAGGCTCGCCGCGCGCTTCGCTAGAATCGAACTACGCTCTGCGTTCGCTTGTCGGTCCCGAGCACTTCCATTCAGGGATATCGCCGCAGGAGCAAAAACTCCTGTCCCTCATTGTCGACATCCTCCGGAAAGGCCCCGCGCGCACGCCGTCTCTTAAAGACGTTGAGACGGCCGACGCCGTGCTCGTGCTCGGTGAAGATGTGACGAACACCGCCCCCATGCTGGCACTTGCGCTCCGGCAATCGGCGCAGCGGAAAGCCCACGAGTTTGCAGCAAAGATGAAAATCCCCCTTTGGGACGATCATGCGGTCCGGAACGCTGTCCAGGAAGAAAAGAACCCCTTCTACGTTGCATCGTGCGAGCCCACAAAACTCGACGACATCGCGGTCAGGACATACCGTGCCGCGCCGGACAATATCGCGCGTCTCGGTTTCGCCGTCGCCCATGAGCTGAACGCGGATGCAGCGGCGGTCTCAGGTCTTACAAACGATATCCAATCCCTTGCAACGATTATCGCAGAAAGCCTCAAAAACGCGAAACATCCATTAATCGTATCCGGCACCGGCAGCATGAGCGAGACGGTCGTTCTGGCGGCCGCCGCTGTCTCCTGGGCTCTTTGCGCCGGAGGGAAAAACGCAGAACTTTATTATGCAGTCCATGAATGCAACAGCATGGGGCTGGCGCTTATGGGCGGCAAGAGCCTGAGCGACGCTTTCAAAGCCGCGGAGGACGGCAAGGCTGATGCGGTCGTCATCCTTGAAAACGACCTCTTTCGCCGGGCAGAGGATAGAGCTTTGACTGAATTCTTTGGCCGCGTTAAGCACGTCATTGCCATTGACCATCTGCTTAACCCAACCTCGTCAAATGCGGCTGTCGCGCTTCCTGCCGGCACCTTTGCTGAGTCTGACGGCACGTTCGTAAACAGCGAAGGCCGTGCACAGCGTTTTTACCGTGTCCTTTCGCCAGATCCTGACATCCAGGAAAGCTGGAAGTGGATTCGTGATATAATGACAGCATCAGGGCGTGAGGAAGCAGGAACATGGCGAAATCTGGATGACATAACGAATGACATGACTTCTACGCTGCCAATCTTTAAGCCCGTCCGGGATGTCGCCCCGCATGCTGATTATCGCGTCGCGGGCATGAAAATCCCCCGCCAGCCCCATCGCTACAGCGGACGTACTGCCATGCTTGCAAATATCACCGTGCATGAATCAAAACCGCCGGAAGACCCGGATTCACCGCTTTCATTCTCGATGGAAGGGTATGACGGGCTACCGCCCGCGCCGCTCATCTCGCGCTACTGGTCGCCAGGGTGGAACTCGGGCCAGTCGCTCAACAAGTTTCAGCAGGAAATTGGCGGCCGTCTCCGCGGCGGTGATCCTGGCAAGAGATTGATCGAACCTGCCGATCTCCCTTCACCTCTCCTTTCAAAGGAGGGACCAGAAAACCGTCCCCCCCGTCCGAGCGGGTCCGGGACGGGGGGGATTTCCGGCGCGGCCATCTCTTTCCCCCTCGATGTTCCAGAAGTCTTCAAACCAAGAGAAGACGAGTGGCTTGTCGTACCTCTCTACCATATATTCGGTTCAGACGAATTGAGCGTCCTCTCCCCAGGTATCGCGGAGCGTGCGCCAAAGCCTTATATCGCCCTTAACCCCCATGACGCGGGAAGGCTTCAGGCACGTGCGGGGGACATGATGGAGTTGTCATCGGCCGCGACCAGACATGAACTGCGCATGCTTGTTTTGCCAGGATTACCGGCTGGCATAGCCGGATTGGGGGCAAACCTGTCCACGGCATCAGGATATGTAACCCCCCTGTTTGCCACAATAAAAAAGAAATGACCATGACGGATACAGTCCTACATCTCGTGACCCTCTTCGGCGTTCTCTTCGTGGTGCTGACTACCGGGGGAATGCTCATCTGGCTTGAACGGCGACTGCTGGCTTTGTGGCAGGACCGGTACGGCCCCAACAGGGTCGGTCCCTTTGGAATCTTTCAGGTTCTTGCCGACATGATCAAGGTCCTTTCCAAGGAAGACTGGATCCCTCCTTTTGCGGACAAAGCCGTTTTCATCATTGCTCCGGCAGTAATAGTCGTAGTCGTTCTCATGTCTTTTGCCATCATCCCCTATGCGCCTGGAATAGAGGTCGTTGACGTGAACATCGGCATTCTCTTCTTCCTGGCAATGTCCTCGCTTGGCGTGTACAGCGTGGCATTAGCGGGATGGGCTTCGAGCAGCAAGTACTCGCTGCTCGGCGGTCTGCGAGCGTCGGCGCAAATGCTGAGTTACGAAGTGTTCATGGGACTGTCCGTCATGGGTGTTGTAATGATCGCTGGCTCTTTCAACCTGCGCGAGATCGTCGAGGCTCAGAAAGATCGGTGGTTTGTGGTCCCGCAGTTTATAGGATTTGCGATCTTTTTCATCGCCGGAATCGCCGAAACACACCGCCTGCCCTTTGATCTGCCAGAGGCCGAAAGTGAGCTCGTGGCCGGGTATCATTCAGAATATTCGGGAATGAAGTTCGGGATGTTCTTCGTCGGCGAGTATCTCGGCATCACGCTCATCTCGGCCCTGACGGTGGTTCTGTTTTTCGGCGGGTGGATGGGTCCACTGCTCCCGCCCTTGGCCTGGTTTTTGATCAAGACCTGTGCTTTTATCTGTTTCTTCGTGCTCCTCCGTGCATCTCTTCCCCGGCCGCGGTATGATCAGCTCATGTCATTTGGCTGGAAGGTAATGCTTCCGCTGGCCCTCCTGAATGTGGTTGTGACCGGCGCGGTCGTGCTGACACGAGGAAAATGAAGTGAGATTTCCACAGGGAAGCGCTCGCAATCAATTAAGCTTCAAAGCGCCAGTGCCAAATTTACATTGGATTCTCGACCGGAGTGCTGGATTTCTCATTCGATATCCTTTAACTTATGCTCAGTCTTCTTAAAGCAATCCTGACAGTCTTTGCGACCATGTTCCGCAAGCGGGTGACGATCCTATACCCGGAGGAGAAGCCTTACATCCCTCCCAGATGGCGCGGGCGCATCATCCTCTCCCGCGACCCGGACGGCGAGGAGCGGTGCGTAGCCTGTTATCTCTGCGCGGCCGCATGCCCGGTGGACTGCATCTCCCTCCAGGCAACAGAAGACGATCACGGAAGGCGGTATCCCGCGTTCTTCAGGATAAACTTCTCACGCTGCATCTTCTGCGGGTACTGCGAAGAGGCATGCCCGACCTATGCCATTCAGCTCACGACCGACTTTGAAATGAGCGAATATAGGAGGCAGAATCTGGTGTACGAAAAAGAGGACCTGCTCATCAGCGGGCCGGGGAAGTACCATGAGTATAATTTCTATCGTGTCTCCGGACTGTCTATCGGGGGGAAGGGCAAGGGCGAGGCCGAGAACGAAGAAGAGCCGGCGGACCTGAAGAGCTTACTGCCATAACCAAGCATTGGCGACGATCAAGGCCAATGGTCCATCAACATGTGATTTTCGGGACTGGACATTTGCTGTGGATTCCGTATCTTGACATCCACGCTACCCCAACGTATGAATCTTCTCTTTTACATATCATCCGTCGTGGCCGCAATCTCAACCCTTATGGTCATCACCAGGACGAATGCTGTACATGCGCTCCTGTACCTGATCGTTTCGCTCATGGCCGTGGCGCTCATTTTCTTCTCGCTCGGAGCACCCTTCGTGGCAGCCCTCGAGGTGATCATTTACGCGGGCGCAATCATGGTTCTCTTCGTGTTCGTGATCATGATGCTGAACCTCGGCACACAGGCGGCAAAACAGGAATCCCAATGGCTGAGCCCCGGGATATGGATTGGGCCGTCGATCCTGATAGCAGTCCTAGCCGCGGAGCTGATCTATCTGTTCGTGGCTGAACGGGCCGGGACCACAGCGGCAGGCGCCGTTGGCCCCAAGCAGGTCGGCATTGCGCTCTTCGGCCCCTATGTCCTCGGCGTTGAACTGGCGTCCATGCTTCTCCTGTCAGGACTGATCGGTGCGTATCATTTAGGGAGGCCACATAGGCATTAACAGGCCTTGCCGCTGAGGCCGTAAGTTTTGGTCGAGGTCATTTAATATGCGCCCAGTCAATCGGTTCGGCGTGCTTAGTCACAAGCGCCAAATCAGGTCCATGAAGGATAATCAATGATCGCATCCGTGCCTATGGAGCATGGTCTCATCCTCGCTGCCATTCTATTTGCCCTCGGGCTGGTCGGCGTTATAGTCCGGCGGAACATCGTGTTCATGCTCATGGGCGTCGAGATCATGCTGAATGCAGTGGGAGTGGCCTTCGTTGTCGCCGGCGCACGTTGGGGACAGGTTGACGGCCAGGTCCTGTTCATTTTTATCCTTACGATGGCCGCGGCCGAAGTATCCGTAGGCTTGGCGCTCGTTTTGCAGCTTTACCACAGTTTCAGAACTCTCGATGCTGATGCAGCAAGCCGGATGAAAGGATGAATCATGAACCGCATAAACGCGCAACCAGAACGATGGTCACGGTTCCCATCGTTGGGCCTTTCGCAACATTACGGTAATTTTTTTAGATTGCCATGCTGAACCTTCTCTTCCTCATACCTGTGATCCCGTTTGCCGGCTTCCTTGTCCTGGCCTTGCTTGGCCGCCGCCTATCGAATGCATCCATTGCCTTCGTGGGCGTCGGCTCAGTTGGTATGTCCGCGCTTTTGTCCGTTTCCATGGCGATTGATTTCATGACGAACCCGCCGGCGGGCCGTGCATTCACCCAGACTCTCTGGACGTGGATGAGGGCCGGCAGCTTCACACCGACAATATCATTCACCCTGGATGCGTTGTCACTTGTCATGATGCTGGTCGTGACAATCGTAGGATTTTTCATTCACCTCTACTCATCGGAGTTCATGCAGGATGAAGACGGCTACAGCCGTTTTTTCGCTTTCATGAACCTCTTCGTGGGCTCCATGCTCACCCTCGTGCTCGCCGACAACCTGCTGCTCCTATATCTCGGATGGGAAGGCGTGGGACTCTGCAGCTATCTTTTGATCGGCTTCTGGTACAGGGACGCCTCCAACGGACAGGCTGCGCGTAAGGCCTTCATCGTGACGCGCATCGGCGACACGTCGATGGCAGTGGGGTTATTGTTCCTGTTCACGCACCTGGGCACTCTCAACATCCAAGATCTGATGCAGAGCGCACGGAATCAGTGGGCTTCCGGGTCCCCAACGGCCGTTCTTGCCGCAGCGCTCCTGCTCGGCGGTGCCCTCGGCAAATCGGCCCAGCTTCCGCTGCAGGTGTGGCTACCCGATGCCATGGCTGGCCCCACGCCCGTCAGTGCCTTGATCCACGCCGCGACCATGGTGACCGCCGGCGTTTACCTCGTTGCCCGCACCCATGTCCTGTTCACCTTAGCCCCAGCCGTGCAGTCCGTTGTGGCTTTGATCGGTGCGGCAACCCTGTTGCTCGCCGCATTCAGCGCTCTTGCGCAGAATGACATCAAACGCGTCCTGGCCTATTCTACTGTCAGCCAAATCGGTTATATGTTCCTCGCCCTCGGAGTCGGTGCGTGGTCTGCCGCCATCTTCCACCTCATGACCCACGCCTTTTTCAAGGCCCTCCTTTTCCTCGGCGCCGGCGCCGTGATCCTCGCTCAGCACCACGAGCACGATATGTTCAAGATGGGCGGCCTATGGAAAAGACTTCCGATCACGTTCTGGACCTTTCTTATCGGTGCTTCCTCCCTCTCGGCCTTGCCGCTCGTGACCGCCGGTTTCTACAGCAAGGATCTCATACTCTGGCATGCCTGGTCCTCGGCAGAGGGGAGCAAAGGTCTCTGGGCCGCTGGGCTGCTGGGCGCTTTCATCACCCCGATTTACGCTTTCCGCATGGTCTTCATCACATTCCTCGGCGAGGAGAAGATGGCTGTGAGCCATAAACCGGGGACTCGCATGGCTGTTCCGCTTTTGATCCTCGGTCTCCTTTCGATTATCGGCGGTTTCGTGGAACCTCCCGAAACGCTCGGGAACCTTCGGCCGTTCTCATCGTTCATGCAGAGTGTGTTCCCTGAGGAGGGTGTTGCGCTGCCCGCGCGTGAAAGCGCAGAGATGATCCTCCAAGTCATTGCCTCGCTCGTTTCAATTGGGGGCATCTTCATCGCCTATCTGTTGTTTCTCCGCAAGCCACTGTATGCAAAAACCCTGTCGAAGACCCCCGGCTGCTCGATACTCCAGAGGTTTTGGTTCTCAGGGTGGGGCTTCGATTGGCTCTACGACACGATCTTCGTCCGGCCGTTCATCTGGCTGACAAGGACCACTAAAGACGATTTCTTTGATTTCGGCTACACAGGGATAGCGTCTCTGACCCGCATGGCACATGGCCTCTTGATCAAAACGCAGACCGGCAATATCCGGTGGTACGCCATCGGGATCGCGGTTGGCGCTGTGGTGTTCCTTGGGATTGTCATATTTTGAACGCAAAGTTTGATCACTTAGATTCGATATCCTAATGTCTTTCACGGCTTGCATGAAAGTTAGATTCCAAAAGGACAGGCACTTATGATCCTCGCATGGCTCATCATCATCCCTCTGATCGGCGGACTGGCGGCATGGTCCCTAGACCGCAACAACAGCGCAGCAGCCAGGTGGATCTCGCTTGCCTCTCTCGTGGCTGACGGATTCCTGCTCCTGTCCCTCTGGTCGGCGTCTTCGGCACCTTTCGCTCTTGAGCGCGGCGCATGGCTTGTCGAGCACAGCCGGACCTGGATACCCCAGCTCGGCATCAGTATCCACCTGGCGACAGACGGCTTGAGCCTGCTGTTGATGACACTCACCATCTTCCTCGGCATCGCGTCCGTAATCTGTTCATGGACGGAAATCCGCGAGCGCGTCGGGTTCTTCCACTTCAACCTCCTATGGATACTCGCAGGTATTCTCGGTGTTTTCACGGCTCTAGACCTGTTCCTGTTCTATTTCTTCTGGGAGCTGATGCTGGTCCCCATGTACTTCATAATCAATATCTGGGGTCACGAGAACAGGGTATATGCTTCGCTCAAGTTCTTCATCTTCACCCAGGCCGGCGGGCTGTTCATGCTCCTGTCGATCCTCGGCCTGTATTTCGTCCACGGAAGAAATACGGGCATCTATACCTTTGACTACACGCTGCTCCTCGGCACATCCCTTTCGCCGACCGCTGCAATGTGGCTCATGCTTGGCTTCATCATCGCCTTTGCCGTGAAGCTTCCCGCAGTGCCGTTCCATCCGTGGCTCCCCGATGCCCACACCGAGGCGCCAACCGCCGGCAGCGTGATCCTTGCCGGGCTGCTGCTCAAGACCGGCGCGTACGGTCTCATTCGCTTTGTCCTGCCGCTCTTCCCCGGAGCGGCGGCCTCACTCGCACCGACTGCCATGGTCATCGCCGACATCGGCATCATTTACGGTGCCGTATGCGCCTTCGGCCAGACCGATTTGAAGCGCCTTGTGGCGTACACCAGCGTCAGCCATATGGGCTTCGTCCTGCTCGGCATTTTCGCCGGTAACCTGCACTCGCTCACAGGCGCGGTCATCCAGATGCTTGCCCACGGTGTGAGCACCGGCGCACTTTTCATCATCGTCGGCATGATCCAGGAGCGCATTCACACCCGTGAACTGGACAGAATGGGAGGATTCTGGGCCGTGGTCCCACGCTTGAGCGGCGTCGGGCTCGTCTTCGCCCTGGCATCACTCGGTCTACCGGGTCTCGGCAACTTCGTCGCAGAGTTTCTAGTGCTCCTCGGCTCGTACCGAGTTAATGCTGCGATCACGGTACTCGCGGCAACAGGCCTGGTCCTCTCGGCAATCTACTCCCTTTGGATCGTCCAACGCGCATTCCACGGAGCCGTCAAGGAAGGCATGCGGATGCCTGACCTCTCAATCCGCGAAACGGGCATGATGACGGTCTTGATCATCGCGATATTCTGGATAGGGCTCCGCCCGCAGCCCCTCCTGAACGCGTGCGGACCGGCATTGGACGGCATCCTGCATGGCGTCTCTTCGGTTCAGACAACGGAGCGAGGATATACGAAATGAACGCATCTGACCTCTTCGCGCTGCAGCCTCTCATCATCATTGCCGCCACGATAATCATGGTCATGCTCGTGATCGCTTTTCACCGGAGTCACAAGCTCACCGCAATCCTAACCCTCGCAGGACTCGCTATCGCCGGAATGTCCCTGACAGCGGTCGCCTGCGTGATTCCGCGGAGGATAACGCCGCTTCTGATCCTCGACTACTATGGACTTTTTTTCTCGGGACTGATCTTCGCCGCGAGCTTCTTCGTGGCTGCGCTTTCTTACTCGTATCTTGAAATTCACGAAGGCCACCGCGAAGAATTCTACCTTCTTCTCCTCCTCGCTACGCTCGGTTGCGCCGTGCTCTCCTTAAGCATGCATTTTGCCTCGCTCTTCCTCGGGGTAGAGATCCTGAGCGTATCGCTCTATGCGTTGACCGCTTATCTGCGTCACCGCGACCGGAGCATCGAGGCGGGCGTCAAATACCTGATCCTCGCCGCTGTATCGTCTGCGTTCATACTCTTCGGCATGGCCCTGGTCTATGCTGAGACCGGCAGCATGGAGCTTGTCCAGATCGCTGCCCGTGCCGCATCAGAAGGCGTTCACAGGCTGGCATTCACATCCGGCCTGGTGATGATCATCGTAGGTCTGGGCTTCAAACTGGCCGTTGTGCCGTTTCACCTGTGGACTCCCGACGTATACGAAGGAGCGCCCGCTCCGGTAACTGCTTTCGTGGCGACGGTCTCGAAAGGCGCCGTCTTCGCGCTCGTACTCCGCTACTTCTCCGTAACCGGCATCCTAACCAACCGGTCCTTGTTCGCAATATTCACTATCATTGCTGTCGCCTCTATGACCACCGGCAACCTGCTCGCCTTGCTGGAGAGCAATGTCAAGCGGATCCTGGCATACTCTTCGATATCGCACCTCGGATATCTGCTCGTGACGCTGCTGGCAAGCGGGACCGCTGCCATGACCGCGGCGGCTTTTTACCTGACCGCGTACTTCATCACCACCCTCGGCGCTTTCGGCGTGGTGTCGGCTCTATCGGTAAAGGACCGGGATGCCGACAGCATGAACGACTATACCGGCCTTGCCTGGCGCAGCCCCTGGCTTGCGGGAGTCTTCACCGCCATGCTGCTCTCTTTGGCAGGCATTCCGATAACTGCAGGGTTCGTCGGAAAATTCACCGTCGTTGCGGCAGGCGTGGCATCAGGCCTCTGGTTCTTAGTAATCGTCCTCGCGGTGAACAGCGCGATTGGGCTCTATTATTATCTGCGCATTATTGTCGCCCTGTATTCTCGCGCCGAAATAGAACATGCGCACGCTCCCGAGCTCTCGCGCACAGACAGCGCTGCGCTCTCAGGGCTCACGGTTCTTTTGATCTGGATAGGTGTATATCCGGAACCGATTATTGAATTGATAAGAGAGACAATGCGTTGTTTGATCTGATTATTTCCACCGCAAAGGTCGCAGAGGACGCACTGACTAACGTTACAAACTGATAGTTGCGCCAATACTTATCGTACATGCGGGTCCACATTCGCATGATACGGATCATTCGACTCGCTGGGTTTGATCATTCCCTCTTCACGCCCTGCGATAAACCGGGAGGTTCTCATGCACGACCTTGAAAGCATCGCCAGACTCATTCGTTATTACAGCCTCGTTTCCACCACTCAGGCAGGCTCAGGGCATCCAACATCCTCCCTCTCTGCAACGGACCTTATGACCGGCCTTCTGTTCGGGGGGACATTCCGGTTCGACCCTGACGATCCCCGTCATCCGAACAACGATCGGCTGGTCTTCTCGAAGGGGCATGCCTCGCCGTTGTTCTATGCACTTTGGGCTGCTGCTGGAAAGGTGACGGAGACAGAGATCATGAGCCTTCGGAAGTTCGGCAGCCCCCTCGAGGGGCACCCCACCATGGCGTTCCCCTATACCGAGGCCGCTACCGGCTCCCTAGGACAGGGACTTTCAATTGGAGTGGGCATGGCCATGAACGCGAAGTACATCGACAGGCTGCCGTACCGGACCTATGTGCTCCTGGGGGACAGCGAGATGGCCGAGGGCTCCCAATGGGAGGCGATGGAAATCGCCGCCTACTACAAACTCGATAACCTCGTCGGCATCATGGACGTGAACCGGCTCGGACAGCGCGGAGAAACGATGTACGGCCACGATCTCTCCGTGTACAAGGAGCGGGTGGCGTCCTTCGGGTGGGAGCCGGTCGTCATCGACGGCCACCTCCTGCCTCAGGTTCTGGCTGCCTATGAACACGCCCTTCAGGTCAAGAAGAGACCCACAATGGTCATCGCCAAGACCCTGAAAGGCAAGGGCGTATCCTTCATCGAGGACAAGAACGGCTGGCATGGAAAAGCGCTCAAAAAGGACGAACTCGCGAGGGCGCTCGAAGAACTGGGACCCATCGACAGGACGATAAAGGGTCAGATAGCAAGACCGGAAAATATCAGGCCCGAGGAGCGATCGGCCCAGAGGATCCGTTCCGTATCCTACACAGGTGAGAAACCGGTCTCCACGAGACATGCCTACGGGAGCGCCCTAGTGCGCATTTTCCCACGGTTCACGGATATAACGGTCCTCGACGCGGAGGTGAGCAACTCCACGTTCTCCGAACTGTTCAAGGACGTGCACAAGGATCGATTCTTCGAGATGTTCATTGCCGAACAGAATATGGTCGGCGCTGCCCTCGGCCTCTCCGTCCGAGGCAAGATGCCTTTTGTCTCGACCTTTGCCGCGTTCCTGACCAGGGCCTTCGACCAGATACGGATGAGCCAGTATTCGCATGCGAACATAAAATTCTGCGGTTCCCACTCAGGCGTGTCCATCGGCGAAGACGGCTCGTCCCAGATGGGTCTCGAAGACATCGCCATGTTCAGGACTCTTTTGGACAGCATCGTGCTCTATCCTTCGGATGCCGTATCCACGGAAAAACTCGTAGAGGCAATGGCGGAGCATACGGGGATCGCTTATCTGCGTACCACGAGGAAAGACACGCCTATCCTGTACCGGAACGATGAAGTGTTCCGCATCGGCGGCAGCAAGGTGTTGAAATCGAACAAGGCCGATGTGGCAGCTGTCGTGGCGGCAGGCATCACGGTCCACGAGGCGCTCAAGGCTTATGAGGAACTGAAGGCAGGGGGGATCTATATCCGCGTGATAGACCTCTACAGCGTGAAGCCCGTAGACACGAGAACGCTCACGGAGGCCGCAGACGATGCCGGACGGATCATCACCGTTGAAGACCACTTCGCCGAAGGCGGAATCGGTGAAGCCGTAGCGGGCGCTCTCGCCGCTCACCCGGCGCCGGTATATTCACTCGCCGTGCGGAGGATGCCGAAGAGCGGCAAGCCTGATGAGCTTCTGGGGTATGAGGAAATATCGAACCAGACAATCGTGCAAAAAGTCAAGAAGATCATGAAAGGACGCAGAGGACCATAAAAATGAAAGCACCAGCAATAAAGAGATGCGTTTAGATTGATGAACCCCAGATGGTGCAAATATAATGTACATGAAACGCATCCGGCTGTCATGAACCAATATGACGTTACGAGGTTCATGCTCAGCCGGAAAGCTGATATTCAGGTTGCGATTCTCATGGCGACTTTCAACCCCGGAACACGACGAAAGGCCTGACTTTCGTATCATTCTAGCTCGGAGGATCCGGCCGAAACCGCTCCCTGCCAAACGACTATATCATGAAATGAAGATTACATCGGTCCGCCGGGTTACGGAAAATGGCGTCGTAACCGGCTAAGAACGGCTGGTGAGGAATGGTTATCAGGAATTAAGTCAGACATTCGTCTTGATGCTCTCCTCCTGAAGCCCAAGTACGCTCTCGACGATATCGGCGAGGAGCTGGTCATGGTCATGGTTCAGGGTGAATATCCGGCACTGGACCACGCGCGCAGGAATATAATCGAAGAAATCCTTGAGTGGTTCTTTTTCGACCTTCCGCGTCGAGGGATTGAACACATAGATCTGGCGCTCGCCCATCATGAGAGGGTTGATCGGCCGGGGGTCCTGGCTTGCCATGTCCACCCGGAAATCGAGTTCCTTCAGCTTCGGCGGCAGGCTTTTTTTGATGCGTTTTACGAGATCAGCCGCATCGATGATGGTCTTCCCTTTTTCGAACGCGCGCATCGAAAGCGTAATGTCGTAGGCCATCTTCCACTTCACTTCTCGGGAGAGGATGGCGGCCCATTCACGACCGAGCTTGGCCGTTGAGCCGTCCTCTCCACCCCCCCATTTCCTCACCGCCTCGAGGAGGGACCAGTCGGTGAGTTCGAGATATTCATTGAGATTTTCAACCGGATTGTACGGGAAAAGCGAAGCCATCGTTTCCTTGAACAACTCCTTGAGATGTTCGTCAATAGCTCGTGTTGTACGATGATAGTAGACGTTCGTGTACATGTATAGACGGGCGTTCAGGAACATGTTCAAGGCGGTTAGGCCGGACTTATGGAGCGTGAGGCCTTTGTCCGTGAAAAACGTATAATACATCAGCCGATCGATGTCGACCGCGCCGATGGCAACCCCGCACATATAGGCGTCGCGCAGCACATAGTCGAGGTTGTCCACGGTATAGATGCCCGAAAGCAGCGGCTGAAGGAACTGGAGCCACCTTGGCTGCTTTGCAGTCACTATTGATCCCTTGCCGATAAGGAAAGCTATCTGATCGGGACTCAGACGTTCGCCCTTGGAGAACTCCCCGGCTGGGCCGCGGCGAATCGACTTGATGATTTCCGCGAGCTCCGTCCTGATGATGTGCTGGCCGAGTTTTTCGTGGGTCAGCCCGAACTGCTCCAGGTAATTATCGTCAAAAAAATGGCCAAAGGGGCCATGACCGACATCATGGAGGAGCGCTGCCACGCGCAGGAGCTCTTCTACGTAGTTTGTGGACGGACAGTCTGGAACGGCTGCCTTGAGCGATGGATAGAGGTGCCTTGCGAATCTGCCCGCGAGGTGCATGGCGCCGAGGGAGTGCTGGAACCTGCTGTGTTCGGCTGAAGGGTATACCCACCGGGCGCTCTGGAGCTGATAGATCTGCCGCAGGCGCTGCAACCAGGGGGTATCGATAAGGTCCTTTTCGGTCTTCTCTCCTGTCACACGAGGCGTGGTGAACGAGATATACCCATGGACGGGGTCTCCGAAGAGAGCGGTACCGTCATAAAATTCCTCGCCCCGCGTAAGCTCGCGCATGGATTCATTATACCGTGAAATCAGTCGTAGTCAATCTGAAAATCCCGAAGGACACCCTATCTATCCATAGTGATGCGCAATAAAGAAATATGAGAAAGTGCCATGCGGAATAATATCAGCCAGAGAGGGGGAAGATAAGACGGGCTTGCACGATGTAGCCATCTGCCGTCATGGTCGACAACCGACGTGTTTCCCGCTTTTTCGTTTCAGGGACAGCATGAGAAAAATTGTTGATCATCTCCCCGAGCGGCCTAAATCTCAGATTGCTGCAATCGCTTCACCTAGTCAAGATATACGCCTTCGCTCCTTCTTCGAGGGCATAAAATATTGACTGCAAGTCTGTTTTGGAAAGAGACAGGCTCGGGACATCCGCCTGGTAGGGAGCCCGGGGAGGGCGCTTCCACTGTATGACGAGTGACTTCCCGAAGACCAGAACATGCCTCTGACCAGGATCCTCTCTTTTCTTCGTGAGGGTCAGAGCCCCGGGTCCGATCGAGCCGGCAAGCTTTGGCGACGCCTTAAAACGGAAATCCTTAAGCACCCGGTTCTTGTACTTGAGCTGTCCCGCCCTCGAGCCGAGATTGATGATCAGATACTTGGAGTCCGCCGCGTAGAGCACTTTCTCGAAAAGCAGGAAGTCCTGCTCGCGCCGCAGCGTCTCGATCTTCTTGTTCAGCTCCTCGCGCTGCTGCAGGAGTTCTTCGCGCTCATCAGGTTCCTGTCCGTTCCCGTTCATCCCAGCGAGAAACAGCGAGAGCAGGAGAAGCAAGTGCACTGCCGCAGTTTTCATCGTAGCACTCCGTACACGGCGCTAATAAATGTACACTTTGGTCCCGATCTTTACAGACCGATACAGCGTCTCAAGGTCCTTGTCTCCGACGGAAATACATCCGTGGGTAAAATGGGTCCCCAAGAGGTCGGTATACTTGGTCCCGTGGATCTTATAGCCGTTCCCGAGGATGAGCGCATACTTACCGAGGACGCCGCGCACGATCCTGTCAGGGTCATTCTCCGGTGGCACCGGCATGTTTTCTTCAGCGTATGACCAGTCAGGCCTGATCCAGACGGGGTTACGCTCCTTGCCGAGAACCTTCAGCGCTCCTGTAGGGCTTTCGAAATACCAGCTCCTTCCTGTCTCTTCCTGCACAAACTGCCGACTGCCCGTTCCCACCACCGCTGTCATCAGGGTCTTCCGCCCCCGCCTCATCGTCAGGCGGTTGCTCTCGGTGTCAACCACCAGGTATATCTCATTGTCGTCGATTTGCTTGAGCATCTTCCTCAAGCCTTGGTTTTCCTCTTCGAGAGCGGCCTCATCCTGCTCCATGGCATGCACCTGCGCCCTGAGCTCGTCGGTCGTATCAGGCGCTACGGCATCCAACGCCCCTGCCAGAGAAGGTGCTGCAAAGCTGAAGGCGAGAAGAAGAACGATCTCTATGACTTTTTTTGCAGTCTGCATCCCTTATCAAACTCGACTTCTGATCTTTTCATACTGAACCGGCCAAAGATTCCCCGGCTGCAACTGTAACAAAGTTGTGCTTTGCGCACTTTTGTGATCTCGCGCCCGCATAGTGGATTCCTTCGAATCTATAGAAATATCTTCCCCGGGTTCAGGACATTGTTCGGATCAAGCGCTTGTTTGATATGCTTCATTGCAGCCAGCGCAGCGGGCCCGACCTCCATAGGCAGGTAAGCAGCCTTGGACAGGCCGATACCATGCTCTCCGGTAATGCTTCCTCCCATCCGTAACGTTGCCTCAAAGATCTCCTTTACCGCCGCATCGGCCTTCGGCATCTCCGTCTCATCGATCATTATATTCGTATGGATGTTCCCGTCACCCGCATGGCCGAAATTCACGATCAAAAGATCGTGCCGCTTCGCTATCACTTCGATCTCGCGAAGGATATCAGGAATCCTGCTCCGGGGAACGACGATGTCTTCATTTATCTTTTTCGGTTTTATCGCATACAGCGCCGGAGAGATCGAGCGCCTCGCCTTCCAGAGCGACTCCCTCTCCGCGTCAGTTTCCGCTTTCTTGATACGGGCCAGCCCGCCCTCAGCCACGATCTCAGTAATTCGCGCGCTCTCCCGCATCGTCGAATCCACTGTCCCGTCCAGCTCGATAAGCAGCATGGCTTCGGCACCGCCCGAAATGTCTTCCTTCAGATGGCCTTCAACGGCGCGGAGCGCATACCGATCGACAAATTCTAAGACACACGGGATGATGTGGCTAGCGATGATCTTGGATACAACCGATGCGGCACTTTCGATGTCGCTGAAAAAAACAGCTATTGTCCGCACGCTCTCGGGTAGAGGCAAGAGTCTCAATATGATGATGGTGGCTACGCCGAGCGTCCCCTCGGAACCGACTATAAGTTTCGTGAGGTCATAACCCGCCACACTCTTGGCCGTGCGCGCGCCCGTCTTGATGATCTCCCCCGTCGGCAGCACCACCTCGAGCCCCAGGACGTAGTCCTTGGTCACTCCGTACTTTACGGCACGAAGGCCGCCAGCGCACTCGGCCACGTTGCCACCGATAGTGCAGAATTTGTGGCTGGCGGGGTCCGGCGGATAGAATAAGCCTCGCGCCTCGACCTCCCGCTGCAGGTCTGCCGTTACCACGCCTGGTTCGACCACGGCAATGAGGTTCTGCTCGTCTATCTCGAGGATCTTGTTCATCCGTTCGAGCGAGAGGACGAGCCCGCCCTGGATTGGCACGGAGCCGCCGGACATGCCGGTTCCCGCGCCGCGTGGTACAACCGGGAACAGCTCCCGGTTCGCAAGGCGGAGGATCTCTGACACCTCGCGCGTAGAGGCTGGCCGGGCGACGGCCCACGGAAGCTCTTCCCGCTGCGTGGCGTCGTAGGAGTAAACAACGAGTTCTTCGGGCGATGTGGAGAGATTGGCAGGGCCGACGATCTTTTTCAGTTCTTTGACGACAGACGGCTTAAGCATACACGGCATAATCGATATCGGGGAACAGATTGTCCCTGTATTCTATATCGCCGAGCCATCCTTCGTCAATATGATTTGCTTTGATATCGTCATACAATTTCGTGAACTGGAGTATGTGTTCCTTCGTCCTCTTGATGGCGTATGCCACGTGGCTTCCCGTTTTGAGGATGAACGCCCAGTCCGAGCTCTGGGCCAAAAGCAATTCCCGCGCTGCCTGGTTAAGGGCTCTGCGCAGAAGCCCCTGAGCTCCCGGGTGGTTTTGCGCAAGCTCGACCATGCGTTCCGCTGCCTTGTGCAGGTGGCGATAGATCCAGTCGTTCGAACCGTCGAGCCATACCTCGGCATAGCCTTTGTACCCCCAGCTCGATGTCGAGGGAGTGGCGACCTGACAGCTGGGGTTTTCCGTCAGGTATTCAGGCGGCGTTATCAGTCGCACGGTCTTCTGGTCGAAGACAGCCTTCCTGAGAAGGAAGTTGATCCAGTCCGGGCCCTCGAACCACCAATGGCCGTAGAGCTCCGCATCATAGGGCGCCACGATGATCGGCTTCCTGTTCTTGAAGATATCCGAAAGCCACTCGACCTGCTTCTCGCGGTTGAACAGAAAATTGCCCGCATGTGCTGCCGCCTTCTCGAGCGCCCAGTGCCGGATATAAGGGTCTTTACGGTTCGACGTACCAGTTATCTTGTAGTATTTGATCCCCAGGTTGACGCGTACCCCGTCCGGGTGGAGATAGGGTTTGACATAGTCATACTCGAGATCAAAACCCACGTCACGGTAGAACTCCCGGTAATTGTAATCTCCGGGATAACCCTCGATGGAGCTCCAAACCTGTTTGGATGACTCGATGTCTCTGCCAAAGGCGGCAACACCAGAAGGACAGTAGATCGGCGCGTACACGCCGTATCTCGGCCGGGGCGAAGCATGGAAGACGCCATGGGAGTCCGTAAAGAAGTAGCGGATGCCTGCATCTTTCAGGATCTCGTCGAGCCCTTCATAGTATCCGCACTCCGGAAGCCAAATTCCTTTCGGGGCCCTGCCGAGGTGTTTCTTGTGATGCTCGACCGCGATCATGATCTGTGCACGGACGGCCTTACGGTTCAGCATGAGCGGCAGGAATCCATGCGTTGATCCGCAGGTGACGATCTCAAGCTTGCCCAGATCCTGAAATTTCCTGAAGGCACTCACCAAATTGCGCCCATATTTTTCTTCGAACGTCAGGCGGGCGTTCTTGAACATCTCCAGGTACATGCGGGCAATGGGGTTGAACTCAGGCTGGTTTTTCGTTCGGTCTATTTCCTTCTCTGCGAGCTCGATCAGTTTGCCGATATGGCGGATATACCGGTGCTGGAGCAGCGGGTCCGTAAGCATGGCGATAAGTGTGGGCGTAAGGCTCATGGTGATGCGGAAATCCACACCGTCGTTCACCAAGCTTTCGAACACGTTGATGAGCGGAATGTAGGTTTCGGTGATCGCCTCGTACAACCAGTCTTCTTCAAGAAACTGGTCGTATTCAGGATGTCTCACAAACGGCAGATGGCCGTGCAGCACGAGCGCCAGATAGCCCTTTTCCATTCACCCTCCGATAAATAGTTCTCTTTTCTGCGCGGGAAATTACAAAAGAAAAGTCCATCCAGAGAAGGATGGACTTTCTTGCATCTTGCCTCCGGCAAGGCATACGGGCACGGGACCTTGCCGTATTCCGCTACTTCCTCTTTGCCTTCTCGCGGGAGGACATGCCGGGAGAGGAGATCTCTTGCATGCGTCTGCGACGCCGTACGATCTCCTGGGCCTGCTGCGATGAAATGCCACCAGGCACTCCCTCGGGGTAGCCGTACAGCTTCCAGAATTCCTCGTCCACGATCATCCAATTCTCGTCGATTACATCGGATGCGCCATCCCTCGGCATCGTGATATAGTTCGACCGAGCGAGCGTAAGGAACTTGCCATCGGGAGAAAGCAGGCCGAGATCGGCACAGAACGCATGGGTAGGCCTGCCGAGATCGAAATACCAGTTGCCGATCCTCTCAGAGACCTCCTGATCGTAATAGCCCAGGGCATTCCGGCCGTCGAACTGGACGCCGGTCACGTCGTAAATGCGCACGCACAGCCTGCTGTTCCAGCCGAACCATGCCTTTTCCCGATCTATCCTCGAGGGCGTCGCCTCCCAATACGCATAGGCCACGTAGGGGTCCCGCGCCATGAGGGCGATCTTCTCTTCGCCATAACCGAGAGGCAGTTCCTCGTAAGGGCGATTTGCGGACGTCGGCTTCTGTTCAGAGACAGGGCCTGTGTAGAATTTGGCTTCGGCGACGCGCTCCTGCGCCATAAGCGGCTCCTCGACGCCCGCCGGCATTTCCCACCTGCGTGCAGGGGCTTTGGAAGGTTCTTTGACCGTCTTCACGACAGGCGCGGAACCTGATGCACGACCCGCCGGCCGCTTCGGAGCTGCCGCTTTTTTCTTAGCTGCCGCTTTTTTCGGAGCTGCCTTCTTTTTCGCAGCAGGCTTTTCAGCTTTCGGCCGCGTTCCTGACGCCATTAACGCTTTGATGACATCATCTTTCTTTGCCCCAGCGGGCAGCGATATCTTTTTCTTCTTGGCCAGGGCTTTGAGTTCCGCTACGGTCTTTGCCGCTAATTCAGCTTTTTTCATCTCAAACCCCCTTTATTTCAGCATTGAATTACCCTCTCAAATATATCACAAAATACGGCATTGTCAAACTTATTTCCTGTGACAAACTTCACATGTTTTTGACAAACATGCTCAAAGGTCTTATACTGCGCGCCATGAAAGCCCGCGTCGTTATAACCGGACGGGGAGGTCTCACACCGCTCGGCAACAGCATAGTATGTCCCCAACCGCGCCGGGAAAAAGGATCTTCACACCGCCCTTTCCAACTCTCTTGGCTTCGGCGGGATCAACGCTTCTCTCGTCCTGAAGAAATTCCTAATGAACAATTAAGCAACCTTCAAAAAAATCAAGTCGTGAACGGCAATTCTTATATGACATTTCAAATTAAAATTCATGAATTACTTGAAACCATGGCCGGACGATGCCGGCACTGTTGCTCAAACCATAGAGGCCTGCACGGCGGCTATTTCCCCCTTTAGAGAATCATCGAGCACCGGGCGTGCTGAAAAAACCCGGGATAGGAATCCTGTCGAAAGGGTTATCATTTTCACTGTACTGTGATACAATGAAAGAATGAAAAATTCCGGGAAGAAGGTCAATCAATCCGGGAGAGGGTCTGACAGGACCGAGATATTAGTTGTTCGGAACAGGGGTCCTTTCATCTTCAGAAAGGTGCGGCTCACCATAACCAAAGGTCCGGACAAAGGGAAAGAGACCATGCTCCAAAAGCCGGTGGTCCTGATCGGATCGCTCGCTGAGAACGATCTCGTGCTTACGGACCCAACCGTTTCCCGCAGGCACGCGGCGGTCGAAGAAAAGGCCAACGGCTATGTGATCCGCGACCTCGACAGCACCAACGGGACACAGCTTGACGGCATACGGGTGCGCGAAGCGTATCTCTCGCCGGGTTCCGTCATAAGCCTGGGGCAGACCGAGATCTCCTTCTCACCGCTCGAGGAGCGCGTCGAGATCCTGAAAAGCGACAGAGACCGCTTCGGCGAGCTCATCGGTTCATCCCCCTCGATGCAGGAGGTCTACGGCATTCTCGAACGCATAGCGCCTACGGACGTTACCGTGCTCCTTGATGGAGAGACCGGCACGGGCAAGGAGCTCGCGGCCCGCGCCATTCACAGCAACGGCCGCAGGTCCGCCGGCCCCTTTGTCGTGGTCGATTGCGGTGCCGTGGCTCCGAACCTCATCGAAAGCGAACTCTTCGGCCATGAAAAGGGTGCATTCACCGACGCGGTCAAGTTCCGTCAGGGAGCCTTTGAGCTTGCAAACGGCGGAACCATCTTCCTTGACGAAATCGGAGAACTCTCCCTAGACCTTCAGCCCAAGCTCCTGCGCGCTTTGGACCAGCGGGAGATCAAGCGGGTGGGAGCAGACAGACCCGTAACGGTAAATGTCCGGGTAATCTCCGCGACTAACAAGGATCTCGAAAGAGAAGTGAAGGCGGGGCGGTTTCGCGAGGATCTCTACTACCGGCTCTCCGTGGTGCGCATATACATGCCCCCGCTCAGGAAAAGGAAAGAGGACATCGAGATCATCGCTGAGCACCTGCTTAAGGGCATATCCTCCGATATCAACAGGAAGATCACCGGCCTCTCGCCCGAAGCCTCGTCAGCGCTCACGGCATATTCCTGGCCCGGGAACGTGCGGGAGCTTAAGAACGTCCTCGGGCGCGCCGCAGCGCTTTGCGACGGCAAAAGGATCGAGGCAAAGGATCTCTTCCTGTCCGAGGGAAAGGATACAGCTACCCTCAAAGGACTGAGCGGCAAGACGCTCGAAGAGATCGAAAAAGCCGCTATCCAGGCGACTCTGAAATCCGTTTCAGGCAACAAGACAGAGGCCGCGAAAATGCTCGGCATTGCGTACTCGACGCTGTATGAGAAGATGAAGAAGTACGGGATGAGAGAGCAATGAGCTGTGATAATACAAATCCCTGCATCAACATATATAGGAATGAGAAAGAATCAGATCCGTGGGCACTTTCGTACCCTGGGCTTTTAGATCAAACAAAGACGTGAGCATTAGACCCATCCCGATACCTTCTTCGGCCACCTGCATCCACTTCCCGCACTTTTAAGTGAAGGAATGAAAAAACCAATCGTGGTATTAGCGGATTGTCCTCTTTGCACCATTGTTTCTCGCAGAATGCGGCCGCGAGGGACCAGTTCCACCAGCCGACACACAACTCCGCCCACGAAACACGCTGTACACGGCCCGCGTGAGCGCTGGGGTGCGTGACCTGGCGGGCAATGCGATGCAGAATGATTACTTCTGGAGCTTTTCGACCAGCAAAAAATAATTCATGTCTTTGAACGCTCTCTGAGGAGAATGGACCGTTATCTGGCTGCCATTCAATGGTACAGTCGGAAAGATGTCGACAACCCTCTCTACCTTATCATCTCAGTAACCGCAAATGCCGCGGCAGCGATCGCGGCGGCTTCGATAAGTATCCACGGCCAGGCTTTCTTGAATATGAGCTTGGGGTGGAGGATGCCCGCATCGGTCCGGACCGTTATTTTCGGACGATATTCCCTGCCGAATTTCATCTTGCTGCTCTCCACCCGGAACAGGAGCTGCGAAGACCCGGGGCTGAATGCCTGCGGTCTCGGCTGTATCCATAGGTCGTCTGTGGACAGGGTCCCCGTCGTTCCGCTGCATCCAAGCGCCGTCACAGGGACGCCCACCCAGCACGTTTTCCGCCACCACGGCAGTTTAATCGGTTTCCCCGCCTGTGCAAGGATGATCCTTCTCCCGTCTTGTGCCCGTAAAGCCGAATCGAACATCACTTTTTGGACCGCCTTCTTCATTTCAAGAGCGCTCTGGAAGCGCTTGTCCATGTCCGGCGCGAGCGCCTTTTTGATGATGGCCCCGGTCTCTCGGCTCAGCTTCGGATTCAACTGTTGCGGGTCAGGGAAGTCCAGGGGATTCTCCGACGGATTTCTGCCGGTGAGGCAATGGTGCAGGGTGGCTCCGAGGGAGAAGATGTCAGAGCGCACGTCGGTCTGGCCGCTCCCATACTGCTCAGGCGCAGCGTAGCCCGGTGTGCCGTAAACGTAAGTGTCCTCGTGCTTGTCCTCTTTAAAGAAGCGGGCGATACCGAAGTCTATAAGCTTCACCCTGCCGTCGCGCATAATCATGATATTCGATGGCTTGAGATCGCGGAAAACGATAGGGCGCGGTTTTTGGACGCTCAGGAAGTGCATGGTCCTGCAGATCTGGAGTGCCCAAGACAGGGCCAGCCCTTCGTCCAAGGGTCTTCCCTTCCGCTTCTCGAGGATCTTTTCCAGCGTCTTTCCCTTCACGAACTCCATGATGATGTACTGCCTGCCGGGCAAACTGAAGTAGTCGTAGACCTTCGGAAGGTTCGGGTGCGTGAGTCGCGCCAGGATCCTCGCCTCGTTTTGGAACTGGATTAGGGCGTCCTTCGCCTTCGCCGCGGATAGAGTGCCTGATAGAAGCTCCTTGGCTGCAAGGATCCTCCCGTCCTGGAACCGATCCGCCACTTTGTACACGCACCCCATTCCCCCGCTGCCGAGAGTCTCCAGGATTTCATATCGATTTTTTAACGTCCTTTTCATATAAAATAAAACACGCGCCAGGGTCGGAATTTATCCGGGTTAGCATAAACTTCTATCTGACCCTGGAACCTATGCTGCCTTAGCCCCGCACTTCGGGCAGAACTTCGAGTTTGTTTTCACCGAACTGCCGCACCCCGAGCAGGCGCGATGGCTTTCCTCGTTGAATACTATTCGGTTGCCGCCGATGTCTATGACGTCGCCGTCCTTGAGCGCATGCCTGCCCGAGATCCTTTCCTGGTTCACGAACGTGCCGGAAGCTGAAGATTTGTCTTCGATGACGTAACGTCCAGCTTCTCGCTTCACCTCGGCATGGAATTGCTCGATGGCGCTGTCCTTGAACAGCCCAAGGGCGTTGCGTTCGTCCCTGCCGATGGTCACGGTGGAGTTGACATCAACTTCTTTTTTCGTTCCTTTGCCGCGCACGAGGCTCAAATGGCCAATGGGGTAGCTCCGCTCCAGGTGCCTGATTGAAAGGGCCATAAGCCCTGCAACACTCATGAGCGGTACCGCGAAAGCCCATACCGGCAAGCTTCCTCCCGCGCCGAAAAGCGATGACTCCGGCTGGAAGAAGGAACGAACTGCCACCTGGCCGGATCGGAGCGAGATCGTTACGTTTCTGAGATATTCTCCTCGTTTCTCAGTCGTATAGCTGACGGCATATTCATTGTGAATCCTTCTGCTTATGCTCTCATAAATCTCTGCGAGCCCGTCTGCGGAAGGGGTGAAGAAATAGAAGCCGCCTGTTTCGCTGGAGATCCGCTCAAGTCGAGCGGTCCTAACGTCCGCACCGATTCCGATCACGTAGACGGAGACATTCGCCTTTATTGCGGCCTCTATCGCCTGGCCGATATCTAGCGCACCCCGGTTTGCAATGCCGTCGGTCAGCACAATAACGGCCCTCCTGCCGGAAATCCCCCGGACCGATTCCACGCCCCTGGCGATTGCATCAAAGAGCGCGGTGTGGCCGCCGGCCTGGATTGATTGGACCGCCTCCTTCAGCTCGCCCTGGTTGCTGGTCTGCGGCTTAAGCATTACCACTTTGTCGCTGAACGCGATAAGAGAAGCGCGGTCGCCCTGCTCCATGAGCGAGATGAACCGGAGCACCGATTCCTTTGCGCGCATTATCTTGTTCCCGGCCATGGAGCCGCTCCGGTCCAGCACTATCGCAGAGCTGAGGGGCTCACGCCCGCCTGCCGTCCCGGACGCCTTCATCTCCGCGATTTTGACAGGACGGCCGTTTTCCGTAAGCGTTGCGTCTTCCTTCGCGAGGCCGCGCACAGGCCTCCCTGCCTCATCAAGTATCGAGATGTAGGCCTTGACCCTGGGAAATGCGCCGAGGTCGAACTGGGTGATCTGGACCGAAGCGCCGTCGCCCGCCCATGCGGCATTCCCGTGAAGCGCAATCGCTCCGCAGAGCATGATCATGATCGCCGCGTACGCAACCGCTCTCCGCACTGCTGTGAACATCAGGATGATGCTCCCAACGCGGATGACGTCTCCGTCGGATAGGCTACCCCTCCGCGTCAGCTTGTGATTCACGTACACCACCTTTCCCAGCCGGTCTGCCTCGATAGAGTAGCGCCCTTTCTTCCGCTTGATCATGGCATGCTGCATGCCCACACCTTCCGCTCCAGAGAGACATACATCGGAGCGGTCGTCCCTGCCCACGATGTTCAGCTCCTTGAGGAGCGGGAATTCCCTGCCCAGGTGTCTTCCCTTTATTACCTTGAGCTTCGCTGATACGAACGCCTCCTCGACGAGGCTTATGAAGGCCCCGATGCACATGCCCAGCAACGAAAGTCCGGCCAGAGCAGACCATATGTTCGTTGCCGACAAGGCGGAGAAGAGAAGGCCTCCGAGGAATCCGCCGAAAGAGCCGCCGAGCAGTCCATAGAGGGAACGGTCGAGAGACCGAATCATTAGTCCACCGCTAATGCCGATAGCCGCACCAAGCATTGCCCATCCCAGTGCCACGGACAGGGTCATGGCGAGGGATGCCCTGAACCCTCCCAGGTCCGCCACCACTCTGCCAAGTGCGGAGAAAACCGTGTTGCCCAGAGCCGCGCCTGAAGCGCCGCCGAGGATACCCGCCGTGGCGCCGTATGCCGCGCGCTTCATTGCGGCATGGAACTGCCTGCCAGTGAGCGCTTCATGGCTCCAGATGAACCCTCCGATGCAGATGCCCGCAAGGGCGCCGAGCATGACCTCCGTAGGCAGTCCACCCCTGGCAGCGCCTGACACATACAGTACAAAGGCCCAAGCGGCTGAACCGCCGAGTGCGCCTGTTGCACCGGACATTAGTATCTTATGAGAGAATCTGCGCATGAGGCACCTCCAAAATCAGTAAATGGCAAGCAGCGATCAACAAACAAAAACGAGGGGCCGTGATTTGGGTTGACTCGTGACCCTTTACCTCATCAGAGAAAAACACAGAACTCACCTATGCGCTACAGAAACGATTCTGTGCTCTCCTTGCGAAGAGCATTATCTCTAACGGATGAAATCCTGGTCTTTGGCCCCTTGTTTATTTATGCGGCTTGGAGCGAGAACGCCAGCTTTCCGAACCTCACCTCGTCGCCGGGAGTTATCGTCTGCGGGACGTGTGGCTGAATGCGCTTCTTGTTCAGGTATGTCCCGTTCGTGGATCCCATGTCCTCGATAGTGAAGCCATTGCCCAGGCGATGGATGACCGCATGCTTGCGCGATACGCCGCCTTCGGCCCCCCCGAAGTTTGTGAGGTCAAGGTCGGGGAAAACCTCGCTGATAGGATCTTCTCTGCCGATAACCACATCATCCTTGGCAGGAATTTCCAGCTTGCTCCCATCGGCGGTCTTGAACACCAGGCTTGCCGAATCACCGCCGCTGCCGGCAGCAGGGTCCTGGATTACGCCCATTGTTTCGAGCTTTGCTCCGCACTCCTCGCAGAAGAGTGCACCCTCAATGTTTTCCATCTGACATTCTTTGCATTTCATGATTATACCCTCCTCTCGCTTTTTGAATCGCTTTCAAGCGGTTATGGTCGTGAAACCCCTTCGGGCAGCAGGTTATGTTCGTTTTCGACGGTTAACGCACAGTTGTCAGCCGGATGCCGGCATTGTCGCCAAATAAACGCTCCGCATCCGTGCTTCTTTCGCATCCTACGTCACCGTTCCGTCATTGCCTGTGTGAGCTTCCTGGTGCCGTATTCTAGCTTCTTTGTCCCTGCTGCCGTGAATGTACCCGTCTTCCTGAGAGACAGGATCTCCTGCTCCGCCGCCTTGGCCAGGTCATCCTCTCCCAGGTTCAGGAGCACCGTTGCCGCGGACCGGAGCTTCTGTGTGGCGGCTGCGATATTGCCCGCCTCTGCCTCGGTCAGAGCCCTGGTCTGGAGCTTGAACGCACTTACCTTTTCAACGAGGTTCATCACCTCTGAGTTCACTTTCATTGCGGCAGACGCGTCAGCAGAAAAGTTAACGAACATATCCGCCTTGACGCTCTTCCTTTTTGCGCCCTGCGACGGAATGTCATAGGTGACTTCCACTTGTCCCAGCCGGAACCTTCCCGCCTTCTGCGCCTGAACGCGGGCCTCGACGAGCATTGTTTGGCCCCGTTTGCCGTCGAGAGATCCGAGTTCGGCAACCACGTTGCTGCCGCTTACGGCCTTATTGCTCACATCGGCGATCATCGGGATCGTTGTGTAGACCTTGACCGGCTTTACTCCCCGGCTCAAGCGGGCAGTCACTTTCAGGTTCACAGCGGCAACAGACTGCATGCCCTCAACCTCCTGTTGGAACGCATCGAGGATCGAAATGGGGTTCTGGATCCAGTGCGAGTTGCCATGAGAGCGCTCGGCGAGCTGGAGGAGGAGCTTCTCGTTCCAATCCTCCCCGATGCCGATGCTGGTGATTGCAATGTTCTGCGCCCCCGCCTCGTCCGCGAGTTCGAGGCACGCATCCTCATCGTCCCATGTCTGACCGTCCGTAAGCAAGAGGATGCGGTTCACGCGGTTCTTTGCATATCCCTTCCGAACCTCGGCCAATCCTGCCTTGAGACCGTCTGAAATCTGGGTACCGCCGCGCGGAATCACCTTTGTGAGCCCGCTTTTGATCTCTTGACGGTTCTTTGCAGGCTGGTTCGCAACGAGCGTCTCCACCTGGTCATCAAAGATCGTGACTGAGACGAGATCGTCGTCGTTTAGATGATCGACGACATATCCCACGGCCTCCCTCAGATTGTCTATTTTCTCGCCGTCCATGGACCCGCTCCGGTCCAGCACCAGGCCAAAGTTCGCCGGCGTGGCTCCGAACATTATTCCGCTTTCTGCCTTGATTTCCACGAAAGCATACACCGCCTGCTCCGCTTCGGAGACCTGCAATGTATCCTTGCTCAAGAGACACCGAATCTTCATATCCTCTTTCATGATATGCTCCTCCTCTCCTTGTAACCGCGTGGAGCATACGGCAGGGTAAATACTAGAGTTTCCCTGCCCTCTGCTCGATTCCTACACCAACTTAACCACGACTGCAGTAATGTTGTCTTTACCACCATTATCATTCGCCGCCTGGATCAATTTCGTGCATGCTGTTGTCAGGTCCTCCTCCGTTGAACAGACCCTGTGGATATCTTCGTCCGTCACCTCTCCCCAGAGTCCGTCGGTGCAGAGCAAAAGGCTGTCACCTCTTTTCAGGTCAACCTTGAACGTGTCCACCTTTACATTCTCATCAGTGCCGATCGTGCGGTAAAGCAGGTTCGCTTTAGGGTGGGTCCTGGACTCTTCTTTCATCAGCTTTCCCGCCGATACCAGTTTCGCAACAAGCGAGTGGTCCTCCGTGATCTGTCTGATGGAGCCATTCTCGATCCAGTAGGTCCGGCTGTCACCTACGCTCGCGATGTACGCTCTCTCCCGCGCCATGAGGGCCAGCGTTAGCGTCGTTCCCATGATGTAGCCCTTGTTCACCCCTTCGCGAATGACTTCTGCGTTGGCGTGCTGCACCGCCCGCTCAAGCAGTTTCTCCGGATCGTAAACCCCCTTCGCGCTCTCCTGCACCTCTTTGCATACCGTCTCCACGGCCAGTCTGCTGGCTACCTCACCTGCATCGTGTCCACCCATGCCGTCGGCAACGATGAACAAGCTGCTCTCTTCAAGTGCCTTGCACGAGAAAAAATCCTCGTTGTGGTCCCGTATCAAGCCTGTGTCCGTAAGTCCGCACCAGACGAGAGACATTTCTGCCGTAGAACGCTGGGCCGTGCCTGCGCCCCCCTGAGGAGCAGAAGCAGGTAATTCTTCATTCGGCTCGGGTTTCAGCCTTACGGTATATGCGGGCTGGAGCACGCGAGTGTCTCCGTTGTTATGTGTAACGAATGATGACTGGGTAGTGTGCTGTTCTCCGGCACTGAAGAAGATTTTTTTCAAGCAGCTTTTCAAATCCTGTTTCATAGCATGCTCCTCACATTATCATCATGCTCTCTCGGAGCATTCATTATGCATCGAACATGCCAGGAAGGAAGCCAGCTTACATCGCGGCACAGTCGTGAGGGAAAAACGTTATGATACTGACGGTTATGATGTATGAAGCAGAAGAAAGGGGAATTGACGGGAGGCACGAGTAATATCGAATTATACGATAATCGAATAGTAGGTGTTTGAATTTCGAATACGGCGGGAGAGCGTCATGGTGCTCCTTGCGGGAAATCGCCTCGCTCGACTTGCGTGGTCATTCACATTCTTAATGGCATCGTCTCTTGCAAGGCAAGATCCGATTATTGCTCCAAGAGATACGGTGTTTATTCGCATCCAATTTTCATGCTCTTCACAGAAGACGTTCCTCTTTTTCCCCCAGATCAACCGCCTTTTTTATCTCTTCCTTGAGGTGCTCCGGGAGTCCCTTTATCTCGACATCCAAAAAGCCCCTGACGATTGCGGCAGTCGCCTCGTCGCTGGTCAGCCCTCGCGCCATTAGGTACTGGATCTCTTCCTCGGCAATCTTTCCGACTGCCGCCTCGTGGGACATATCAACGCCGCTCACTCTGCCATCCAGCTCGGGGATGGCGAGGATCGACCCCCGCTCGGATAGGATGAGCCCTCTGCATTCCAGATGTGCTTTGATTCCAGGAACCTCGCCAATCAAGCTCCCCCTGGTGACGATGGCGCCTCCCTTCGTAATCGCCCTTGCAATAACCTCTGCCCTGCCTCCCCTGGCCTTCAGGAAGACTTTGGAACCTACATCCATGTTAGACCCCTCCGGTGCAAATAAAATGGTATTATACCTCACGGTGGCGTTCTCGCCGACACAGTATGTGACGGGGTACATCTGGAGGGTTTTGACCGGTCTCATGCAGATGTAGTTGCTCATGAAAACGCCGTTATCATCCACGATCGTGCCTGTCCTCGGCCGGACCGCAACGTCCTCAGCCCAGTTATGGATCATTGTAAAGGTGACCTTTGCGTTCTTCTTTATGTAAAATTCTGATACGCCTATATGCAGCCCTGATCTCACGTGTTGCGATGTCGTGCAGCCTGTGATGATATGGAGCTCCGAGCCCTCCTCAGCTACTATCACGTTATGGACATTCTGCGCCAGCCCTTCCCCGGTCATGTAGAGACAGGCCTGCAGGGGAAATTCCGCCCGTGATCCGGGCAGCGCCCTCAAAAAGTATCCATGATGCTGCTGCAGCTCAGCCTGGGCAGTATACTTGTCAGCGTCCACCTGCACGGCCTTCCACCAGTAGTCGTTGAGCCACTCGTATTCTTTGAGCGCCTCCGTGGTGCTCATCACCTCGAGGCCGCTTTGATAGGCCGAAGAAAGTATGACCGAATGGTCCATCTGGAAAAATGACCCTGCCCTGCACGTCTCCTCCGCATCAATACCCACGGTGGCAGCCTGCTCTTTTACCTCATCAGTCAGTCCTGTTAATCGTTGAATCTCTTCATGCTCCTTCGCCTTGATGGAATACGAAGCGAGATCGAGGTCCGGGCCGAAGACGGCGGGTTTTTTCTCAGCGTTTTTCGCCTTATCCTTAACAGTTACATTCGGCATCGTACACACTCCTCATATCCTTTTGCCCTGATGTCCTCCAGAACATCCATCGGGTTGCCGGAGCACCTCACGGTGCCGTTCAGCATAACGTACGCCCTGTCGGCGTTGACATAATCCAGGATGTATCCGGCATGGGTTATGATCAGCCCCACTTTGGTCCTTTTGTCTTCTCTTTTATCTTTCTCAAGCAATTCATTGATTACGCGGCCCACAAGATTGATGTTAACGAGGTCCACGCCTGAGTCCGGTTCATCGAGCATTACGAATTCGGGGTTCTGTACGAGGAGTTGAAGAAGTTCGGACCGCTTGATTTCACCGCCTGAAAAGCCCAGATTGACATCCCTGTCCAAAAAATCGGTACAATTCAATTTCTCGGCGGCCTCGTTGATTCTTTCTTCCTTGAAAGTGCCCTTCTTTTCCATGCAGAGACGCAGCATGTCTCTAAGCCTAACGCCTCTTACCGCTGGAGGATGTTGAAATACGATGCCAATCCCAAGCCTTGCACGCTCATCTATGCTGCTTTTGGTGATCATCTCACCTTTGTAGATTATTTCTCCCGATTCCACCCTGTACTGGGGGATCCCCATGATTGTCTTCAGAAACGAGGTCTTTCCCGAACCGTTCGGCCCGAACAAGACGACGGTTTCTCCCCGGCCAACATGAAGATTGACGTCAGTGAGTATCCTTTTTCCTTCGACGCTTACGGACAACTTCCTGATATTAACCATGGTACAAACTCCTGCTTCTCAATTAAGAGCGGGAACGTAACCGGGCTCAAAGGCGAATTGATGCCAGAGAGATTGGGCATCCCTTGCCAGAACACTCTCTGGGCAAATGTCCTCGACATCAGACTGAATCGCCATAACAAGGAGTCCAGGAAGAGGATGACCTTCTATTTCTATTCTAGCACTACTTTTTCCGGCAGCTGTGAAACTTAATGCAATTCCTTGACCGGAAAATCAGGGGGGTGGGCGGAGCACAAAAAAAGCCGTCTTCAACATGAAGACGGCGGTAGTGGCAACGTAGTCAAATATCAGTGATAATTAACAGCTGCACGAAGAACCGCAGGAACTCGGCTGCATTCCGGTCAGCACAAAACCCTGCCCTTCATTAAAATCGATGCTTGTGTTAACGAGCATCCCTTTGGCGCGCTCTTCCACAAAAATCTTCAATCCGTCTAGCTCAAGGGTGGTATCACCGAGCTGAGCTGCTTTGGCTATGTCCATAGCCAGGGACGGGCTTCAGCCTCCAGGCACGACAAAAATCCTCACGCCATCCCCTGCTGATCCCTGCTTCTCGACAACTTCCTTGAATTTCCTCACCGCACTGTCTGTCAAACTTACCATTCTTCCTCCTTGTTGTTATTCTGATCCTGTCTGTTCTTGGCAGAATTATATCAAGAAATTTTATTATACCATGATATTCAAATATTTGCAACTGTTTTTTATATTCTTTTCATGAATTCGGATGAGAGAGTTGCTCCCCTTTCGAGCAGTTGAAACCGGTGAGCAAAAGTTTCTGCGGATTGCAAAGGCAGGGACATAAAAGAGTCTATAGCGGTTCCGAGCCTCTTATCTTGCAATATTCGACCGTAAAGTATTTTTTCTGGAAGATTCTGGCGATATTGACCAGGCCGATCAACACCGGGACTTCGACAAGGGGACCGATAATTGTGGCGAAGGCCACCCCAGAATTTATCCCGAATACCGCGACAGCGACCGCAATGGCAAGTTCGAAATTATTGCTAGCTGCCGTGAAGGACAAGGCCGCCGTCTTCGCGTAGTCGGTCTCCAGTTTGCGCCCCATATAAAAAGATACGACGAACATGACGATGAAATACGCAAGAAGAGGGACTGCTATTACGAGGACATCAAACGGGAGTCTGGCGATGCTATCCCCCTTAAGCGAGAACATCACGACGATGGTAAAGAGGAGGGAGACGAGCGTCAACGGGTTTATCCGCGGGACGAAGGTCTGATCGTACCACGAGCGGCCCTTGAGCCTGATCAAGGCGAAGCGGGTCGCCATGCCGGTGATAAACGGGATCCCCAGATACGTGAAGACGCTTTGTGCAATCTGCCCGATGGTCGCCTCCACGACCGCACCCCTCACGCCAAACGACGCAGGGAGCACAGTAATGAACACATAGGCGTAAGCGGAATAAAAAAAGACCTGGAACAGTGAATTGAATGCGATCAGACCGGCGGCGTATCCGGGGTCGCCGCAGGCTGGGTCGTTCCAGACGATCATCATTGCGATGCAGCGGGCGATGCCTATCATGATGAGTCCAACCATGTATTCGGGATGGGATCGGAGAAATATGGCTGCCAGAAGGAACATCAGAACTGGGCCGATGATCCAGTTCTGGACCAGCGACAATCCGAGTACTTTCTTGTTTTTGAATACCTCGCCGAGTTCCTCATATCTGACCTTGGCCAGAGAAGGATACATCATGAGCATGAGGCCGATCGCGATGGGGACATTGGTTGTGCCGACCTGAAATTCGTTGACGAAGGTCTCCATTGCAGGAACGAGATGGCCAAGTGCGACGCCGAGGGCCATTGCGGCGATGATCCACAGGGGAAGGAACCAACCTATGAATGAGGAGCTTTTGGCCGCTTTTTGCTCCACGGTTATGGTCCCTTTTGCGCTGATCTCGGACACAGCGCGCTCTATTTTCGCTCTGATCTCTTCCCTCGCACGACGGAACTCCTGCATGATCTTTTCCTCCGTGCCGACAGTCCCCACAGGGTCCTTGATAGGCCAGTGAAGACGCGTGATCTCCAGAGGGATCCATGAACATGCTTCCGCGGCGTTGTCGCAGAGGGTGATGACCACATCCATTCTCCTCAACAGGTCCTCGTCGATCTCTTTGGATTTCTGATGAGAGATATCGATGCCTGCTTCCTTCATGACGGCAACCGCGCGGGGGTGGAGACCGGCCGCAATAAGACCTGCGCTGTACGGCTCTATCAAGTCCTTGCCGAGCTCCCGCGCCAGCCCTTCAGCCATCTGGCTCCGGCACGAATTGCCCGTGCAGAGGAACATCACTTTTATCATCCTTATCTCCCGTGGCAATTACATTTGCCCCTCACGCAGACTCCTTTAATTTTCAGTGATTCGGCTGGTCCAGCAGATTCTGAATCCCGTCTGTCGTGAAGACCCTGCCTTGATCGTCCACAATAATGGCCTCAGCGCCGAGCTTTCTCACGATCTTCAACCCCTCTGCAGGACCAAGGATAAAAGGCACCTTAGTGAGAGGATCAATAAGAGCTCCCCTGTCCCCGATAAGAGTCGCGGAGATGACCCCCTTCGACGGCTTCCCGGTCCGGGGATCGATGATGTGATGATAACGCTTGTTCTCCCTGATGACGAACCGTTCGTAATCGCCGGACGTGGATATATATTTGTCCTTCATATCCAGGACGGCCAGGGTCTTGTCCCGCTCCCGCGGATGCTGCACGCCAATCCTCCAGGATGTTCCGTCCGCCCTGTTTCCCAACACCCAGATATCGCCGGCAACGGCAATAATGGCGTTGTTGATTCCGCGTTTTTTGATTATGGCTGCAGCCCGGTCTGCCGTATACCCCTTCATTCCGCCAAGATCCAAAATCATGCCCCGTTTCCTTAAAAAGACAGTCGATTCCTTTTCGTCAATGACTATGTTGCGAAAGTTCACAAGGGAACGGGCCCTGGCTATCTCCCCATCAGTAGGGACCTTCCCCTCCTTAAGACGCATCTGCCACAGGACAACGAGCGGCCCGATAGTCACGTCGAATACCCCGTTCGAGAGCCTGGAAACCTCATCTGCACGCTCCAAGACCTCGATCATCTCGGGAGAAACTTTAACAGGGTTCTTCCCTGCCGCAAGGTTGACCCTGGTGATCTCGCTGTCGTCCTTGTAAAGCGACATCATGGCATCAAGCCGTCGCAGCTCCGCCATCCCGGCTTTTATGGCTGCCTCGCCCTCTTCGGACGAACGCGCTACGACCGTGATCGTGACATCCGTGCCCATGATGGACTCGGTCTTCTGCATGGTTTTAGGCCTGCTGCAACCGGATGTGAGCAGGAGAAGCGCAAGAATTATGACGATGGGACGTTTCATGTCGATATCTCTGTCATTGATTGACCATGGGAATAACGATTGCATGATCGGGGAAGGAGAAAAAACGATGAACTATCCTTTACCGAGCTTCTTCTTTGCGAGATACCCCCTCGCCGCTGTCCTCACGGCAGCGGGCACGTTGCGGCTCTTTTCGAGCATGCTGAGATCGTGATCGGTCAGTTTATTGACAAAACCAAGTGAAATCCCCACCGGGGTCTTGGGATTGCTCACGAGATTCGAAGCGACAGCATATCTCTTGGACCACTCTGAATTTGAGCCAATCTTGCGCATGACATCCTCGCTCAGGTTCGTCGACTTGGAAAAAAACTCGACCTCGCCAATAGTGATCCTGGGGTTCTCCAGCACGGCAAGCGAAACCATCTTGCTCGACTCCCTGATCAGTAGAGACCGTGCGTCCTTGGCGCCAGACACCGCGAGCTTGATCTTCTGCGGGATCGTCATGGTCTGGAGCACCTGCAGCACATTCAGCTTCTTCTTTCCCCCTGTCTCCCTTCCTTTCACGTCCGCGCCTGCACCGGGCGCCGCAACGGCAGTCTCTGCCACGACCAGATCCATCACCCGGGTGCCCGCGATGAAGCTTTTTATCTCATCGGATCCCACCAGAACAATGAACGTAAGCGTAGTCTCGGACAAGTTTGGACAGCGGACGAGATCGCGAAGGATATTCTCGTCTTCGAAATAGACCTGCGCGATGCGCTCAAGGATGGTGTCTGGCGTGCTGACATCGAGGATGATGTTGCGAAGGGCTATCGGCGAGCAGTTCTCTACGTCCAGCGGAAGCAGCTTCCGTTTCCTGGACCGGGCGAATATCACCGCCCATTTGGATTGGGGGTCCATCTGCCGCCTCTCATAATTGCATCTGGATGGCGCTCCCGCGTCCACAATGACAGGCATGGATGATAGGGTCCACGCGTGAGGTGTTCCTTCGTCAAACCCGCATGCATCAGCGTTCTTTCAGGTTAAATCCTATTTCCCGAGGAGCCTCTTGGCCACGAGCGATGCCGTGCCCTTGGCGCGAAAAGCGGTAATGAACTCGACGGCCGATTTATAGGCCATATCCTCGATCTTCTTTACGCTCTCCCGTGGTATCGAGTTTATATCGGAGAGGAATTGCTTCGTGGCGAACTTGATATCTTTGTTCTCCTTCTTCGCCCACTCTTTCATGTTGTTCATGAGGTCTGCAGGCAGCCCGTCGTGGGCTATGTTCTGCCAGTTGGTGCCGACATTGCCCTTCCGGATGCCGTAGTCCGCGAACTGTCCCACGAGGTCGAGGGGGGTGCCGGTGATCCCGTGTTGCGCTATGCAGACCGCCCATTTTTTGATCGCCTCGTAAATGTCACCTGTGCGCTTCAGCTCTATATGAACTTCCTCGCCGGGCTTATAGTTGCCGTGCTTGGAGCCGTTATTGATGGCAAGCAGATCGGCATGCACGCCGGTCTTCTCCATTCCGTCGATGAACTCCACAGCCTCTTCCACCGTCGTGATCTCCCCGCCCTCTTTGGTGGATTTGATTTCGCCCACCTCAGCCTCAAGCCCTGCGCCGGCGGCAAGCACCATGCGGCCAAGTTCTGAACTGATCTTGATGTTGTCATGGGTCTCGTTGAACGAGGCATCAATGGCGATCGACGTGTAACCGGCTTCGAGCTCCGCTTTGATAAGATCACGGGACTCCCCGACGACTGGGGGGTCCGGGCTCTTGGTCGTCACGTGGTCTCCATGGATAAAGAAAGGCTTCGTTAACTTTACGGCCTCGGCGTAGCCGAAGACGGTATCGGCGAATTTGTGGGGGTCCATTCCTGTGTAGCCGCCCTTGAGGTTCCCCTCGCTTTTGGCGAGCTCAAAGCAGACTACTGCGTCAAGATCCTCGGCCGCGCGCATGATACTTGGGATCACGTGCTTGATCCTCGTGTTGCATGCCATAATGATCACTTTGTCGTCTTTCAGCATCCTGAAGACATCGTGAGAGGACAGTACGTTCAGCTTGCTCGCTCCCCCCAGTTTCTTCCTTGCGTTTGCTGGCATCAGATCCTGAAGTGTCTTGGCCATTGAGCCCTCCTATGATGATATTGAAGACCGGATTTCCGGACGGTGGAATTATACTGACAGGCAGCTCCGTTGTCAAGCTGCGTTGAAAAAATATGGCTTATTCCCCGCTTGATACAACCTTGTAACCAGCCTCAACAACGGCGGTAGACAACTTGCCAGTGCCGGCCTTGCTTTCGTCATATGTTACGACCGCTTCAGCCTTCTTCATATCCACGTGCGCATCCTGGACACCCGGTACTGCCTTGAGCGCCTTTGTCACACGCATCACGCAATGATTGCAGGTCATTCCCTGAATCTTCAGCGTTGTCTTTACCATGACACGATATTCCTCCCTCCAAATTGGCAGCGCGAATCCACGTTATCGGATATATGATACACGATTCAGGGCGGAAGGGGAAGATTTTTTCTCTCAAGAGTCTTGAACCGCGTATCACCCAAACATTATTTTATTCCATACTTTTCCATGCGGTAGATGAGGGTAGGCCTCGTTATCCCGAGATACTCCGCCGCCCGGGTCTGGTTGCCATTGTGCTTCTCAAGGGCCTTGATGATGAGGTTTCTCTCCAGGTCCTCGAGCGCTATTCCTTCGTCCGGGAGGTTCAAAATAATGTTCTCGACGATCGACTTTTCTTTCTTGAGCCTATCGGGAAGATCTCCCGCGGTTATGGTATTCCCCCTCTTGAGCACCGATGCCCGTTCGATGCTGTTCTCAAGCTCCCTCACATTTCCGGGCCATCCGTATGCCGTCAGCAGTGAGAGCGCTTCGTGATCAATGCTGACCTCTGCCCCCCTATTGAACTTCTTCAGAAAATGCTGCACGAGAATCGGGATGTCGTCTTTCCGTTCACGAAGCGGCGGCATGTGCAGCATGATCACGCTCAGCCGATAGTACAGGTCTTCGCGGAAGATCCCCTCTTTGACCGCCCGTTCGATGTCCTTATTCGTCGAAGCGATAATACGCACGTCGACGGGAACCGGATGCTTGCCGCCCACGCGGTCCACCTGCCGCTCCTGGAGCGCGCGAAGGATCTTAGCCTGCAGTTCCACGCGAAGGTCCCCGATCTCATCGAGGAACAGCGTGCCGCCCGTTGCAAGCTCGAACCGGCCCTCCCTGTCCTTAACTGCGCCAGTGAATGCGCCCCTGACATGACCGAAGAGCTCGCTTTCGATCAAGTGCTCGGGAATCGCCGCGCAGTTAACGGCCACGAAGGGGCCGTCCGCGCGGGGGCTGTTATAGTGGATGCCCTTTGCCAGCAATTCCTTGCCCGTGCCGCTCTCACCCGTAATCAGCACGCTTGCCTCGCTCGCAGCCACGCGCCCGGCAATCTCGAGCACTTCCTTGATCTTCTGGCTGTTTCCAACGATGCTCTGGAAGCGGTATCGGTCCGTGATCTCGGCACGCAGCTCGACATTTTCCTTCTCCAGGCGCCGCATCCTGAGAGCCTTGTTAAGCGCAAGCCGGAGCTCATCGCGGTTAAAAGGCTTCGTGACATAGTCGAACGCGCCTCTTTTCATGGCCTCCACGGCATTCTCGATCGTGCCGTATGCAGTGATGACAAGGACGGGAAGCGCTTCGTCGCGCTGATGGATCTTCGCGAGGACCTCCATGCCGCTCATGCCGGGCATGGTGATGTCCGTGATAACCGCGTCAAAGGAGCCCGTCTCGAACAAGGCGAGTCCCTTTTCGCCGCTTGCCGCAGCCTGGACATTGTACCCCGCTTCGGTCAGGCTGAACTCAATGACCCGTCGCAGGCTGTCGTCATCGTCTATAAGGAGGACTGAAGGCTTCTTCATACAATAAAACGCCGCTGCCATTTCCTCATGGCAGGCTTTACCCGATCGGGATCTTCACCGTGAACGTCGTCCCCTTGCCCTGCTCGCTTTTCACGTCGATGGTGCCCCTGTGGTTCTGGATGATACGGTACGTGATGGCGAGGCCGAGCCCTGTACCGTTCTTCTTAGTCGTGAAAAAGGGGCTAAAGAGCTTCTTCCGGTTCTCTTCTGGGATGCCGATGCCCGTGTCCTGGATCGTGACCTCAACAGCATCATCTCGAAGCCCGCTCTCGACGTTCAGGACGCCGCCGCTGGGCATGGCCTGGATGGCGTTCAAGACCAGGTTCAAGAACGCCTGCTTGAGTAAACCGGCGTCAAGGCTGCGTTTTCCAATTGACTGATCGAGCCTCTTCTCCACCGTTACTCCGGCCTTCTTCGCTTCCTGAGCCGTCAAGGTAAGCACGGACTCGATGGACATATTCATGTCGGCTAATTGGAACTCAGGCTGCTTGGGCCGGGCGAAGCTCAGGAATTCCTGCACGATCTGATTCAGGCGGTCCGTCTCTTTCTGGAGGATCTGGATGAACTCGTACTTGGCTTCGCCGGGCCGGTAATCGTCCTGCAGTATCTCTACCGCGCCTTTGATGGAGCCGAGAGGGTTCCGTATCTCATGCGCCATGCCAGCGGACAGTTCGCCGAGCGCAGACAGCCGGTCAGCCCTTCTGAGCTGTTCCTCTGTTTGGAACAGAATGTCCGTCTGTTCCTTCAATTTCCGGTGTGACTCGTCCAGCCTTACCAAGGCATGTTCGTAGCGCATGCGTTGATTGCGCTCCATCTGACTCAGGACGCCCGTGACGCCGCCTATGAGGAGGAAGAGGAACAACTCGACGAAATTATAGATATCAAGGAATGGATCCGTCCAGTGAAGGAGCAGATGAGGCGAAAAGAGGACTGCCGCTGCGATTGAAACGCCTAAACCGCCCTTGATCCCGTACCAATAGGCGCCAAGGATAATTGGCACGATGTAGAGGTGGCCGAGAATGCCGTGGAGCATCCCCGCCCGCGCCCCCCCAGCGAGATAGTGCACGAGGGTGATGAGCGCAAGAAGGCCTGAGAGCACGAGTGCCCTGATACCCTTGAGATTCCTGAAGGAGAACCTAGGCATGAATTGATGTATGCGACAAACCCGGAACACTTAGCTCTAAATCCGAAACAACATCAAACCTCAAGCTTTAAAACATTTGATCGTCTGCGCTCCCAGCGAAATTCCGATTTCTTCCATCCGACGCGAGAATCTCTGGTTTGCCTTCTGACTACCTCGCATCGAGATTAAAAGTGGCCATGACAGCAGGCTTTCCCGGCCGCGCCACGGACACTTCTGTCTTCCAACCGCCTTCCATAGGGACGTTGGCAGAGAAAGAGAACAAACCGCCTTTGGGGACCGCCTGCGTGTTGAAGTCCATTGGTGCCATGCCGGGCATGGTCGGCATGTAGTAACGGACGTTCACTGCTGCATCGGTCACCGCTTTACCGGTCGAATCTTCCATCTTTACATTCAGCGTGTTGTCCCCCTTCACGAGCGGATAGCGCTGGACAAAGAGCGTGATCTTAAGGTCGTCTACCGTCTTTTGTGATTCATACCCTTTTGAACATCCGAAAAGCATCATCGCCGCCACAACAGCAGCCGCGATAGATAATGATATTTTTTTCACAGTCCATCCCTCCTCATGATAATTTCAAGAAAAAAACCGTCCTTTTCGATAAAGAACGGATTCGTGGCGAAAATGCTCTTCTTTCAGCAAGCTAGTGGCTACGCGTATCGACTCGGGACATTCGCTTACCAACGCAATCTATCGAATTCCCCCATTGTTGTCAAGAGAAACATCGTCAGACGTTGCTTTCCATGAGCGGCGCCATCTTGTCCGGATGATGCTTTCCGCATCAGCCAGCATGCTGAACACCCGTTTCTCAATGAAACAAGCATGGCTGGGCATGCCTGCTTCGACTGTCTGCGGTTGTTCGGCCTTCAGCATTCGACTGGACGTTACCTCGGATCTTGCTCTTCCACGGGGATGTGCTTGATTCCCGGCAGGCTCTCCTGCTCATGTCTTTATAAAAAACGTACTGTACGCAGGTTTTTGTGGTTTTTTGACTGCATTAAACTTTTGGTGAAAACACGTGTCTTAATTATGTGACCAGTGAACGCATGGAAGTCTTAATTCGACTTGAAGAATTTACGTCAGGGATGCTTCCAAGGTGCAACGGGCACTATTAAGATTGGCAATTTATTTTATCTTGACAATGCATTGTGAATTTGATAAATTATAAAGCTAATTAATGATGAAAGGAGGTGAAACTGAATGAAAAAGCTTATCGCATTTTTCACGGCAATGGCATTTGTCCTGACCCTCGGCGTTGCGTTCGCACAGGAGACGGCTCCGGCTCCGGCGCCGGCACCTGAGAAGAAGGCAGAGACGGCTCCTAAGAAGAAGTCCCATAAGGAGAAGAAGGCCGAGAAGAAGAAGAAGAAGAAGGAGAAGAAGGAGGCCGCTAAGAAGGAAGAGGCCCCGATGGCCCCGGCAGCCCCGGCAGCCCCGGCAGGAAAGTAGTTCAACAATACCGCCAATTCATTATACTCGGGCGGAAAAAAGTTATCTTGTCAGAAACAATACTTTGCCAAGCAGGTGGTTTGAGAACCACCTGCTTTTTTTGTCATCACAGTAAATAAGAATACCGAATCAAGCCTTAGTCTATTCTCCCGCAATCGTAACGACCGTCAATCCCACCATAGGAACAGCCTCTTGGTCTGCTGGATCTCGTTTGCCAGCTCCGCAGGACTCCCCCCCTGGTCAACTGCATCGGGGCAGAAATCATATACTTCCTCGGCAAAGGACTTGAGGTCTTTCGGTAAGGTCTTGAACTCTATTTCCACCCAATCGTTTTCCGCGCCAATGATGTCAAAGGGATAGGCCTTCTCCCACTCTTTCAGCTGCTCGATCACATCCTCATTGGATATGTCGAAGTCGTCGCCGTTCGTATGCATGATCCTGAGAATGTCGTACTGGTCCGTGCCTTTGAGCACCCCGATCTTGTCGGTCTTGATCGCGGCGTTCAACTCGACGATGAAGGCCATATACCTGAGGGGAGCGAGTTTTTTCCGCAGCGAGCCAAGAATGGATTCCGTCTTGTCCTCGGGGACCGGCACATAGATGCCGTCGGCAACGATCTGATAGCCTTTTTCGTCATAGCCGATAAGCCGATGGATACTCTCCCCTGACTCTTCCTTCACCAGAAGCAGCACCTGCCGGTCGAACTTAATGATTTTCGCCACGGCCTCGGCGTATGGTGAAAGCGTGGTTTGCGTGCCAGCACCGGTCATCAAAAGAGCTGCACCCGCCAGAAAAAACAGGCGTAGATACTGCACGCGGAATCTTTTCATCACCGTTCATTCCCCTTTTTTCAGAAAAGGCAAAAGGGTGGGCACAGCACGTCACCGGGTTCCTTTTCTTTGATATGACATTGTATCATATCTGCAGCGTCAAAAACAACAAACGATGTCAACTATATCAATCGTTTTAGAGGTGTCATCCAGTCACACCGGGGAGACCATCACATCTTCACCTGCCTCCACCATCATTTCGACGAGAGATGTGTTTTCCGGCAGTAGAGAAGCTGCTGGTGGGAATCCTTTTCCGGACACGGCGCCGGTTCACAAAAATGAACTCGATCTGTCCAAGGATCTGATAGGTGAGCGCGGCCTCCCGGATAGAAATAAATACGGTAAATGATGCCCGGAACAACAGCTGCATACTACGCCACCCTGCTCCGCAAGACTCTTCCCTCGTGCGACAGCACGGCGATGAGCTCCCGGGTTGGGGCTCCCCTTTCCTTCTTGATATGCCTGCCTGTGCTCAAACCACAATGACCCTCACATAGTAGCACGCATTTATAAAAAAAAATCGCTGGCTGTTGTCCACGGTCTGCATTCCCCGTACAGGTCTCCTTCCTGCCGAAAACCGATGCGCATACGCTGTTGACGGTATGAAGCAATACACACGGTTCGACGATATTGCAGCTCAAAGAAAAGGGAGGGCCGGTCATCATATATTACGTATGATGTTCATGAGTGCCGGACGAGCAGCACAATGAACCTCGAAGATAGGGGGTGTGTTCACATATGGGCGTGGCAGGGATGGTCAGGTCAACCGCGGCAAACGTAAGGCGGAGAATAGATCGATATTCGGTAGAAAAGCGCAGCTCTCGTTTCACCAGCCCCTATGGGTAATTGACGCAGTCAGATTTTTCCCTCAAAAAAACTTGACACACTCCCGAGGAAAAGCAAGGGTCATTCACCACATGCAACATACTCTGTGCTTACCTCTTGTCAGGGCCTCCAACATGAGGATGACTCGAGAGGAAAAAACCGGGCTACCCATTTATTTCTTTTTCTTTAATTCAGTTTCTATCATCTCCTGAAATTCATTAGGTCTGCGATTTTTCAGCGCCATGCCGTTGACAAAAATCGAGGGGGTTCCCTGGACAGATGCTTTTTCGGCTTCGCTTATGTCTCTGTCAATGAGGTGTTGCACGGACGCATCAGTGAGATCCCGGTTGAACTTTTCCATGTCCAAACCGAGTTGTCTAGCAATGTCCTCGATCTTCGCATCATCTAAACTCGAAAAATTTTGAAACAGCATCTGGCTGAATTCCCAGTATTTTCCCTGATTGTTCGCCGCAAGTGCTGCGGCCGCGGCCTTTCGCGCAAACGGATGCATGGGAAGGGGGAAGTTTTTAAGAACAAGTTTGATCTCTTTGGGGTATTTATCCAGCAACTGCTGGAAGAACGGCTCAAGCCGTGCGCAGTATGGTCATTGGTAATCGCTGAACACCACGACGGTTACAGGGGCGTTCTTAGGACCCTTGAAGGGGAGCCCTTCCAGGGAAAATTTGTGAACTTCGGCAATTTGGACAAATTCCACCGTTTTTCCGGCGCTGCTCGATAAGATGATGGTCTCGTCCGCGGCGGAGTATGTGAGCTTGTCGAAGGCCTTGTCCACCGGCATACGGCTTATTACTTTGCCTTCGGGCATTGAATACACAAGAATCTCGCCCGAAGACAGGACAATCAACCATTTGCCATCGGGAGATGTCACCATGTCAATCGGTGAAACCTCGATTTTGATCTGTTTTTTTTCTGACCACTCAATGTCAGCATGGGAAGGCCGGCCCGCGAAGAGCAGGCAGATGGCAACAAGGGGGATACATGCGGCTGCGCGGATTGATGTCCTTATCATTTTATTATCCTTTCTATTCGATATCATCAAGCTGATTGCCACAGTATATTACAGTCTGAATGTTTTTGCAAGCCGCTCGAGACCGCAAAAGATTTGATGGGGTGAAATGTACAAAATACTTGGAATCATTTCTACTATGCATACACGGCATAGAGAGGACTACTATTGCAAAAAGAGTGAAGGACTAATATGTTGACCGCCTCAAATGCCATGGACTGCAGGAAGTCGATAATTTCACTCATTTTACGCCTGGAATGGACTACTCCACGAAGAGGGTCACATTAAGCAGAAAAACGGCAAGCGCTGCGACTATGCAATAGATCCCGAAGAAATGCCAACGCCCCCGGACCAGCCAGTTGGAAAGCCAACGAAGGGCCAGAATACCTGCGATGAAACTCAATACCATGCCGAGCAGGCTGGGGTAAAAGAGACTCATCGTACTCGCTGACGTTAGTGTATTCACATGCTGCGCCTTTAACAGCCTCAAGATTTCTCTGGCGATAACGGGCGGGGTAAGCACGACGGCGAGGGCGAAACTGAATTCTTCAGCCCTCGCTTTTTCAATGCCCAAGAGAAGTCCCGTGGATATCGTCGCTCCGGAACGAGAGAACCCGCGGAACGGCAAGCAGACACCTTGCACGATTCCGATCCAGCTTGAGCTTTTGGTGTCCAAACCAGGCTTTGCGCCCGGGCGTTGGTGGGTCTTCCACCCGGCGATCATGATTAAAATGCCAGCGCATGCGAGCGAGATCGATACTAGGTCCAAATTCCCAAACAGGAGCTCTATTTCCGCATGGGGGACACCCTTCATGAAGATCTTCTCGATGAGTAATTTCAGCAAAAGGCCTGTGATTGCCGTGAATAAGGTGGCCACTACAATGAATTTGGCTGAATTTAAAAATACCTTTTGCGAAGCGAAAAAATTTTGTTTCCAGGAACTCCAGAAGAAAAATATGACCGCGAACATTGTGCCGGTATGGAGCATCACCAGGAGGAGTGTCATTTCAGGGCTCGTAGGATCAAGCCCCATTAATTTCTCCGCAACAATAACATGTGCGGAACTCGAAACGGGCAGCAGTTCGGCGGCGCCTTGAACGATTGCAAGAACAAATATCTTCAATATGCTCATATCATCATACCTCTATCGTACGGGAATGTACTGATTGCCGCTGGCCTTCTATGAAATGCGGAATAGCGGGCAAAACGTAAGGATCTAGGTCATGCAATTCGCCGTGACCCATAGCCTGCTATGCACGGCGCACCGATGCATCAACATGGCGCTCCTTTCTGCCGAGCCTTCTTGATTTATGTCATGCCGCCTTATCGGTCCCCTTCTTGGAAGCCGGTGAAACTTGCGCAGGGGTCATCTCGGGACCGAGCAATACCGCGATCCAGCGGGTGCTTTTGTTATTCTCGCATGCAAACTTCACGGTCATGGTCAAGGGTATGCACAGAACCACCCCGATAAGATTGAGCAGGCCTCCCCAAAAAAACAACGAGAGAATTACAACCAGCGTGGATAGGCCAAGCCTCCGTCCCATGAGCCTAGGCTCAATCACATTGCCAAGTACGAAATCAACAGTTATGTACCCGGCAGCCGCGAGTGCTGCGCGGCCGATCCCGAGCTGGATGAGGGCGAGAAAAACCGCTGGAACGGCTGAGATAAGGGCGCCGATATTGGGCACATAGTGGAGCAGGAATGCCAAAAAACCCCAGAGGATCGCGAAATCCACGCCAAGAACAGAAAGCCATATCCCGATCAGGGCGCCCACCGTCAGGCTAATCGCCGTTTTAATGACCATATAGCGGTTGATATCATACACGAACCTCATAAACGGGTGAAAGTCCTTTTGAGGGTCACCGAGAATGGCCCGGAGTTTGACGGGAAAGCTTGAGGCTTCCAGGAATATGAAGGTTACGGTGAGCAGAATCAGGGCTATTTCGAACAGCGCGGAACCAAGCCCCCTGAGAAGGCTGGCGGTCAGGCTCTTAACCGCTTCCGGCTTGACCTGATCGACCAGAAACGAGTCTGTGAACGTGATACCCTTGCTTGCCAAGAACGCTTGGAGTGAAGAAACATGAGTCTGCAACCGAGCCTGATAAAACGGAAGGTCATTGTAAAAACTGTTAAGCGACGCTCCGACGAGTAATCCGATAAACACTATAACAGTCGCCATGCCCGCCACAGCGAAAAATACCGCGACAACATAAGGAATGCCTTTTTGCTCAAGCCAGAGGACCGATGGCGTGCCTATGGCAGCCAGAAAAACAGCGACGAGAAACCATTCCAGGACCGATTGCGCCTCGCGAATGCCTCCAGTTATAATAGCGAGCGCTGCCACGATGATGAGTATGCGCGTTGCACGATGCGAATCTTCCTGTTCGGCCATGGACAAGAACCTCTTTACGAGAAATTTGGCATTCCCCCGCTCTCCCGGTAGGAAGCGAAGATTGTCTTCATGATTAACAGAACCAGAATCAAGGAAAATGCAATAAAATTTCTCAATTAAATAGTACCGTGATCAATAATCCAATCCCAACCCAGACGCAGCATCACGGAAGTTGCATCTAACTAATACTATAGCATAACTTTGATGGTTGACAGCAAGACTTAAGACTACCCGGATTACCCTCTGTGAATCTGTCGGCCTTGAACTTTCATACTATCGGAACTAATGCCCCTTTTTGAAGCCCGTTGGCCACAGAAAACATGAATCACGCTATCTCATGCAAACATAAAGTAATGAAAAAGCATTGAAATAAAAGAATTCTCCTTTTATTTCAAGGTCTAATTGGCCTTAAAATCTCCGTTTTCACCTGTGCTTAACTTTACTCGTAATTATAGACATGAAACCTTTGCAGGCCCTGTCAGGGACATTCGTGCGCAATATCGCTTTTCGCTCTGTTTGCATGCGGGTTTCCCCTCATAGATGATTTTTTTCACTGACGAGTTTGATAAATTCCTCTGGGGGGACGGGACGGCTGAAGAGGAAGCCCTGGACAGCATCGCACGCCCGCTCACGCAGGAACGATTGCTGATCTTCCGACTCAACGCCTTCGGCAATGACTCCCAATTTCAAACTGTGCGCCATTGCGATAATTGCGGTCGTGATGGCCGCGTCATCGCTGTCGGCAGTGAGGTTCATCACAAAGGAACGGTCGATCTTCAGGTTGTCAAGGGGAAATTTCCTCAGGTTCCCCAGGGAAGAGTATCCAGTCCCGAAATCGTCGATCGACAGGCATATCCCCATACGTTTCAATTTCTGCAGCGTTGTAGCCGCCTTCTCGGGGTTTTTCATGATGGTGCTTTCGGTTATCTCCAGTTCCAGGTACCGCGGGTCGAGTCCGGTATCATTGAGGGTCTTGAATACAACATCGATGAGATCCTCTTGGTCAAATTGGCGGCCAGACAGGTTCACTGCCACCCGGAAGGGCTTGTGCCCGGCATGCTGCCACGCCCTGTTCTGAGAACAGGCGGTGCGCAGCACCCACTCGCCGATCGGGACTATAAGTCCGGTCTCTTCGGCCAGCGGTATGAACTCGTCTGGCAAGATTATCCCCCTGTTCGGATGCTTCCAGCGTATGAGGGCTTCCGCGCCGATGATCTTCCGGGTCTGGGCGTCCACAGTCGGTTTATAGTAGAGCAGAAACTCGCCGCGATCCAGTGCCTTTCGGAGGTCGTTTTCGAGATCCAAGCGCTGGAGGGACATGGCATTCATGGATTTCGTATAAAACTGGTAATTGTTCCGCCCTTGATTCTTTGCATGATACATGGCCACATCGGCATTTTTGAAAAGGGTCTCTGCATCGCTGCCATCGAGGGGATAGAGGGCGATGCCGATGCTGGCGGTGACGAGCACTTCATGGCCTGCCAGGTTAAAGGGCCTGGCAAGTTCCTTGAGGATACGCATGGCTACCCTGGATGCATCCTGGCTGTGAGCGATCTCATTGAGAAGCACGATGAACTCATCCCCGCCAAGACGTGCCACGACATTCTCCAGTTCGTCCGTTTCCGAACGAGTGATGAAGTCGCTCTTGCGAATGCAAGTCTTCACGATGTCCCCGACGGTACGCAGCAACTGATCGCCTATATTATGACCAAGGGTATCATTGATCCGCTTGAAATCATCGAGGTCGATGAAGAGGACGGCTATGGTCCAGCGGTGGCGCTTTGCCAGGAGGAGGGCCCGGCTGACAAGCTCTTTGTAAAACGTGCGGTTCGGAAGTCCCGTCAGGCTGTCATAATAAGCCAGGTAGCGGATCCGTTCCTCTGCCTCCTTGCGCTCGGTGACATCCCGGATAGCGGTTATTCGCAGCATTCTTCCTGCATACGGCAAGGCTTTGTCTTGTGCCTCAATCGGGAATATAGAACCGTCTTTTCTCCTGGCAAATAGCTCATAGCGTTCTTCAGACCCTGACCGGAAATGTTCCAGCATGGAATCCATAGACTCCGGCGCGACGAAATCGGAGAGCTTCCTGCCTAGCAGATCCGGGATTGAGCATCCTAATATCTCGGCCATTCTTGTATTTGCATCAACAAGAACTCCCTGTTCACTGATAACAATACCCTCGAAGCCGGCTTCGGACAACCGGCGGAACCGCACAATGCTTTCCTCGAGCTTTTGCTCGGTCATTTTCCGTTCTGTGATATCCCGGAATACCCCCTGAAGTATCTTTTTCCCTCTGATGGTGACCAGCTGCGCCAGGACCTCTACGGGCACTACCGAGCCATCCGGCCGGAGAACGTCTATTTCGATAGGATGCAGTCCCTTTTGTTCCATCGCTCCTTCGACATACTGGTTAAACGTCTCTTGGGAGTATGATTTCTTGTCTGGAGGATGGATATCGGATTGATGGAGGCCGATGATCCTTTCATATGGCCGAGCGAGGAGCCTGCACGCTGCCTGATTTGCATCAAGGATGATACCCGTTTCTGGGTCGGCAAGAAAGACGGCGTCTGGCGAGCCTTCGAACAGCGCCCTATACTGAGCTTCGCTCTCGCGCAAGGCTTCTTCCATCTGTTCACGTTCGGTAATCTCCCCGCTTAGATGCTCATTTAGTTTTTTTGCTTCCTCGGTCATTATTTCTGCTCCTGTCCAGATCTCGTCCGTTTCCTCATGACAAAATCCTTGTTCGCGGTGCACGAGCCTGGCGATCACGCTTCGTTCATAGGCCGTCTTGTGGTCTTTGTTTCGATGGCCCGAATGATGATGTGGAAGACCGCATTCAGGAAATCGAGGCCTGACCTCCGTCTCACGATGGCCCCTGGACAGTTTTAGGGACAGTAGCTTTGTCCTGCTCGAGTCTATCGACCACCGCCCGAAAACCAGATGACCATGGGTCCTTTCGGTCATGTGCTGTGTCATAAGATATCACCACTTTTTTTTAAAAACAAGAAGTTATTTGACAAGTTATTCGAGTTCAGCAATTTGAGTCCAGGCCGTATTAAATCGGGTTATTTGAATAAAATCGCCCTCAGCATGTACAGAAACGCGGAATCAGGTATAATGAGAATTATTATAATAGCCAGTGATGGCGGAAAGGGCCATTGTCCCGTATATGGCTGACGAGATAAAAGCTGTACTCTTTGATTTCGGCGGGGTGATTGCTGAAGAGGGCTTCCGGGAAGGGCTCACGGCCATCGGGAAGAGAAACAGCCTGGACCCGGAGCGTTTTTTCTCCGAAGTCGATAGACTCATCTACGACACAGGATATCTTACCGGCGTGACCGATGAAGCAACCTTCTGGGATACGGTCAGAAAGAAGACCGGGATAACCGGGAGCGACAAGGCGCTCCGAGAGGAGATCCTGGCGAGGTTTGCACTTAGGCCTGTTATGCTAGCGCACGCAGACCGCTTGAGAGCAGCGGGGCTGAAGGTCGCCATGCTGAGCGACCAGACGAACTGGCTTGAGGAGATCGACCGCAAGACGCTCCTGTTTGGGCATTTCGACATAGTCTTTAACTCGTTTAGACTCCATGAAAGCAAGCGGGATAGATCGATTTTCCGGAATGTCTGCCGCGTTCTGGGCGTCCGGACCGATGAAGCGCTCTTTGTGGATGATAACATCGGCCACATCAAACGGGCTGAGAGCGAAGGTCTCAGAACGCTTCACTTTACGACAATTAACGAGTTTGAAAAACGGATAGTCATTTTTTTAGCCCCGGGGGGAGAGGAGATAAAGAGCAAACACGGATCTCCCGCGATAAAATGACATCTGCCGTTTCAGACCAGCACACTGAACTTCAGGCCGGGACCATCACCCTATGAGGAGCAATGATCCAGAACTGAATCAGGACACCGACCGTCTGTACGACTGCATTATCATCGGCGCCGGGCCCGGCGGTCTCCAAGCCGCCATCTACCTCGGACGGTTCAACAGGGATGTCCTGATCATCGATCGCGGCGGGGGGAGGACTGCGCATGCGAAATCGATTGAAAACTTTCTGACGCAGAAGGCCATTTCCGGAAGGGAGATCATCGAGCTCGGCCTCGAGCAGGCGAATCGTTTTAATGTCCACGTGGTTAAAGGGCTTGTGACCTCAGTGGTGAAGGGAGAGCATTTCGGGGTCCATGCAGATGACATCCGCTTTCGCTCTAGATTCTTGATCGTCTCATCAGGCGTGCAGGATAATTTCCCCCCGCTCGAGAACTTTCATAAATTCCTCGGCATATCCTTCTTCACGTGCGTCGACTGCGACGGATACAAGACCACAGGCAGAAAACTGGTAATCATCGGAAATACCATAGAATCCGTCCGGCTGGCTTTCGCCATGAAGGCAATGTACACCGACGATGTAACGCTCATTCTCTATTTCTACGATCCACCCGAGGACTATAAGGAGGAGCTGCGGCATGAAGGAATCCGCCTCATCAAGGGCGAACCGACGAAGATCATCGGCAATGAGCGTCTTGAGGCTGTGGAGCTCAAGAATGGCATTCGCGTCCCTTGCGAGGCCGTCATGTCAAACTTCGGGTACAAGCTGAACAATAAGTTCCTGAAGGAGCTCAATCTGAAGCGTGACGCGAAAGGATTCAAGTATGTCGTGAACAGCGCCTACGAATCATCGGTGAATGGCCTATACATCGTCGGCCCGCTCAACACGGGGAACGATCAAGTCGTGATAGCGGCAGGTGAAGGTGCTGTCGCGGCGATCGATATCAACAAGCGCCTGTTCGAGTTCTGACAAGAAAATCTCACGCAAGGGACACCGTTGAATGCAGAACGGCGGGATCGGGAGATCGAACTTCGAATTATGAAGTCTCTTGATCTTCGGTCTGCGATTGCCTGCGTAAAGCTGCAGCCGAAATGATCCCACGCGTTCCTGTTCGTGCTTTTTTTCGATGCACACGAGGTGACGATGCCGAGCTCCGATTCTTCAGCTTCCTGTGGCGTGGGGTTCGTCTGTAACGTGAACGGCGCGAAGAGCCACTCGATCGTGTCAATGGGGATCGAAGCCGTCAAGAACCTGACCCACCGTGGCGCCGTGGGTGCTGACGGAAAAACGGGTGATGGAGCAGGTATACTGGTCCAGCTCCCGCGGAGATTTCTCCAAGAGGAAATGACGAGGCTCGGCTTCCCCGCCGCGGGTACTGATGACCTCGCGGCTGGATTCTTCTTTCTTTTCGGGGAAGTGGAATCAGGCGTTGAGAGCATCCTGCTGCGGTTCAACCTCAAGCCCATCGGCTGGAGGGATGTGCCGGTCAACTACGACGCGCTCGGCAGATCGGCATTGCTGTCCAGGCCGAGGATCCGGCAGCTGCTTATCGATGCTTCCGGCATCCCGAGCGCAGAAAAAGAGGCCATGCTCTATCTCGCTCGCCGGGCCGTGGAGAAGACCTATGACAGAAGCGCATATGTCTGTTCCCTTTCGTCGAAGACCATGGCCTACAAGGGCATGATCGTCGCCCCCCACCTTGACGAATTCTATCCCGATCTCAGGGATAGGGCCTTCGAATCCGCATTCTGCATGTTCCACCAGCGGTTCTCGACCAACACGTCGCCTGACTGGCCCTTGGCGCAGCCTTTCCGCGTGCTGGCACACAACGGAGAAATCAACACCCTCCAGGGGAACCGGAACGCGATGACCGCGCTCGAGCACGAGATCCAACACGAGGTATTCGGTGCGCAGGCCGACTTTCTCCGCCCGCTCGTCTCCCGAGACGAGAGCGACTCGGCTTCGCTCGACCGGATCATCGAGTTGCTCATCCTCTCGGGCTATTCACCGGAGCACGCAATCATGCTCTGCATCCCCCCGGCCTGGGAACAATCCGACCTGAGCCCTCAGGAAAAAGCGTTCTTTGAATATCAGTCTCTGCTCATGCGGCCCTGGGACGGGCCGGCAGCCGTCGCTTTTACGGACGGCGAGACTATCGGCGCGCACCTGGACCGGAACGGGTTAAGGCCGCTCAGATACAGTATCACGAGGGACGGACTATTGGTCCTCGGCTCCGAGATTGGCATGGTCGACCTCAGCGACAGGCCGATCCAGGTAAAAGGCAGGCTCGGCCCCGGGGAGATCCTTTCCGTGGACCTGCGGACCTCCGCGGTCAGGTTCACACGAGAAATCGTGGAAGACCTCGCTTCGCGGTATCCCTACCAGGAGTGGCTGGGGAAACACCACGTGAAGCTCGAATGCGGCCCGGTCCCGTCTCAGCAGATTGACGGCGACATCACGAGCAAACAGATCGCCTTCGGGTACTCTCAGGAAGAGATCCAGATGCAGCTACGAGAGATGGCAGACACCGCGAAAGAGCTCATCTTTTCGATGGGCGATGACACGCCCCTGCCCCCGCTATTAGAACAGCCGCCATTGTTATTCCGCTACTTCAAGCAGCGTTTCTCGCAGGTCACCAACCCTCCCATCGATCCCATCAGGGAGCGCATGGTCATGTCCCTGCGGATGAACCTCGGATACAAGCGGAACTTTCTGAACCAGACACCGGAGCACGCGCGTCGGCTCGGTATCGATTCTCCCATCCTCTCTTACGCGCAGTTCCAGGCGATAAGAGGGCAGAGGAGCATCAGGGACGCTAACGTCCCGATAACCTATGCGCGGGCAGGCTCAACTCTGTCACGCGCCATTTCCAGGCTGCAAGAGCGCGTTGTTGACCTCGTCATCTCGGGCGCGGAGATCCTCATTCTGTCTGACCGGAAACTGTCGCATGACCGTGCGTCCATCCCCTCCCTGCTCGCGGTCTCCGCGTGCTTCAAGGCCCTCTTGCAACGGGGACTCGCCAATCGAGTGAGCGTCGTCGTCGAAACAGGGGAAGCCCGCGACGCGCATCACATGGCCTGTCTCATCGGCTACGGCGCTGCGGCCGTCTTTCCCTGGCTGGCTTTCCAGACTTTGGGGGATCTTTGTGAGCGCGGGGTGATCGCACGCCCCTTCCAGGAAGCCTGTTGCAATTACCTGACGGCGCTCGAGGACGGGCTCTTGAAAGTGATGGCCCGCATGGGCATCTCGACCCTCGCATCCTACAATGGAGCGCAGCTCTTCGACGGCGCCTGTCTGAATCGTGACTTCATTGACGCCTTCTTCCCCGGCACTCCGTCGCAGATCGAGGCCGACGGTCTGCCGGAGGTCGAGCGCTCGCTCCTGGCGCGGCATGACGCGGGGTTCGACGACACTACGCCGTCGCTCGGCTACGGCGGCGCTCTCAAGTACCGGAAGGACGGCGAACGGCATGGGTGGTCGCCGCAGGCAGTACAGGCGCTGAACAGCTTCATGAAGAACGGCGACTATTCAATCTATAGGGAATTCTCGCACAAGGCCAACGAGCACCCAACATCCATCAGACAGTTGCTCGGGTACAAGAAAGGGAGACCCTTGCCTCTGGAACAGGTGGAGCCGGAAGAAAGCGTCCTCAAGCGGTTCTTCTCGGGCGCCATGTCCGTAGGCGCCCTCTCGCCCGAGGCGCACGAGACAATTGCCGAGGCCTGCAACAGGCTCGGAATCAAGAGCAACAGCGGAGAGGGAGGCGAGGACCCGGCGCGCTACTTCACGATCAGAGGAAGCGCCATCAAGCAGATTGCGTCCGGCAGGTTCGGAGTGACGCCCACCTACATCGCATCAGCCACGGACCTCGAGATCAAGATCGCCCAAGGCGCTAAGCCGGGTGAAGGGGGCCATCTCCCGGAGAACAAGGTCACCGATTACATTGCCAAGCTCCGCCATTGCAAGCCGGGCATGCTGCTCATCTCCCCGCCGCCGCACCACGACATCTATTCCATCGAGGATCTCGCTCAGCTCATCCACGACCTCAAACAGGCGAACCCGCACGCGCACGTCTGCGTCAAGCTCGTATCCGAGACCGGGGTGGGCACCGTCGCGGCAGGCGTGGCAAAGGCCTACGCCGATATTGTGCAGATCAGCGGCTGCGAAGGCGGCACGGGTGCGGCATCGGTCACTTCCATCAAGAACACCGGCGGCCACTGGGAAACCGGGCTTGCGGAGACCGTTCGCGTGCTCATGGAGAACGGGCTCCGAAACCGCATCCGGGTGCGAGTGGACGGCGGCTTGCGCACCGGCAGGGACGTGATCATCGCCGCCCTGCTCGGCGCAGAAGAGTTTGGCTTCGGTACGGCAACTATGGTTGCCGCGGGCTGCGTCATGGCCCGCCAGTGCCATACTAACACCTGTCCCACCGGTGTCGCCACTCAGGATGAAAAGCTTCGGAAGCGGTTCCGGGGTACCGTTGGGGGGATCTCAGCATACTTCAAGGCGCTTGCGCGCGAGGTCAGGGAGATAATGGCGGAAATGGGCGCCAGCAGCCTGACCGAGATAATCGGCAGAACGGACCTGCTCGTAGCTCAGCCGGCAAATGTCGCTCCAGGTTCCGGGAGGATGAACCTAACACCGCTGCTCCGCAAGTATCCCGAAGGAGGACCGAGGCACTGCACTGTCGACCGGAACGACAATCCCGCTCCATCCGTCAATGACCAAATCATCGCGGACCTGCTTCCCTCCATCGAGCAGGGGCAGCCTGTAGCCGTGCAGTATGCTATCAGGAACATCCACCGAAGCGTTCCGGTGAAGCTGAACTATTTCATCGCCAGAAAATACGGCGAGCATGGCCTTCCTGATGATACGCTGAAACTCACCTTTCGAGGCACCGCGGGCCAGAGCTTCGGCGCATTCAACCACCGTGGTTTGTCCCTTACGCTCCTCGGCGATGCGAACGATTATGCCGGCAAGGGCATGTATGGCGGAAGGATCGCTATCATCCCTCCGGACATCGCCGACGAGCTGCACAAACAAGTCGTCGTGGGAAACACAGCGCTCTACGGGGCCATAGGCGGAGAGTTCTATGCCGCGGGTATGGCTGGAGAGCGGTTCGCCGTAAGGAACAGCGGGGCGCGGGCAGTGATCGAGGGCACGGGCCATCACTTATGCGAATACATGACGAGGGGCACCGTCGTGGTGCTCGGCGACGTGGGATTGAACGTGGGTGCCGGCATGACCGGCGGCGTGATCTATATTCTGGACCGACATGACCGGCTCGGGTCCAGGATTGACGCCTCGTATGTGAAAGCCCAGAAGGTGGACGCAGAGGAAGACATCGAGGAACTGAAAACGCTCGTCGCCTCGCACTTCAGGCATACCGGGAGCTTGCAGGCCTATGCCATCGTCGCTGACTTCAAGAAGGCACTGCGGTACTTCAAAAAGGTGACACCGGCGACAGGGTGAAAGGAGCGCAGAAGACGCGCGGCTCAGGGCACAGCTTAAGGAGGGTGCTGAATAGTTTGCGCTGCCTGCCGGCTCTTATAGCAGTAATTTCCCGAACTCCTCTGGAGTCAACGCAGGGCTGAAGTAAAAGCCCTGCCCCATATCGCATCGCAGGAGGCGCAAGATTTTCCATTGCTCCTCGGTCTCAACGCCTTCGGCGATGGTCTTAAGGTTCAGATTGCGTGCCAGGGACGTGATCGCCATGACAATCGAGGCGGCATCAGGATCCGATGTGATGTCTTGGACAAATGACATATCAATCTTCACATTGTCGATGGGCAATCGCTTCAGATAGCTGAGCGATGAGTAGCCCGTACCGAAGTCGTCGACGGAAATGGAGACGCCGAGGCTTTTCAACTGCCTCAGGACATTACTCGAATAATCCAGGTCGTGCATGACGATGCCTTCCGTTACCTCGAGGGTAAGACGCGCCGGATCGACACCTGCCTCTTTGATCGTGGTTTCGACCATTTCCACCAGGTATTTGTGATGGAGCTGCTGCGACGAGAGGTTCACGGCAACGGGGAAGCGAGATTTTCCCCCGTCCCACTCCTTGATCTGGCGGCAGGCGGTCTTAAGCACCCACTCCCCCACGTCAATGATCATCCCCGCATCTTCGAGCATGGGAATGAATTTCTTGGGAGAAACCAGCCCGTGCTTGTCGCTCTTCCATTTTATCAAGGCTTCAGCGCCACCAAACCGTCTTGTCGTCATATCAACATACGGCTGATAATATACAAGGTATTCCTCCTTCTTCAGGGCATTGGACAGGCGCTTTTCCATGACCAAAGTTTCGGAGGCCTTTTCGATGATACTGGGCGTATAGAACTGGAAATTGTTCTTTCCCTGTGCTTTTGCCTTGCTGAGGGCGAGGTGGGCATTCCGGATGAGCGTTTCGGCGTCGTCGCCGTCATCCGGGTAGAGCGTGACGCCTGCGGCGAAAGACATGATGATCTCTTCCCCCCTGAGAATGACGGATTCAGAGATTTTCTTCATGATCTTGTTCACCGAGCTCACGACGTCGGAGGGCCGGGAGATATTATGGAGAGCCACGTCGAATTCATCGTTTCCCACGCGTGCCACCGTGTCCCCTTCCGCGACCGATGCCAATAACCGCGCGGCGATCACCTTGAGGATCTCGTCACCGGCAGCAAAACCGAACACATCGTTGATGAGCTTGAATCGATCGATGTCAATCGCAAGCACCGCCATATGCTCCGAGGATCCCTGAGACCGGGTAATTCCCTCCTGCAGCCGGTCGACAAAGAGAGCTCGATTCGGAATCCCGGTGAGAACGTCGAAATACGCCAGGTAATCGACCCGCTCTTCCAGCGATTTCTGGTTCGTGATGTCCCTTCCCGTGGAGACGATGTGCGTGACGTTCCCCGCGGAGTCCCTGAGCGGGGTCAGTGTCTCGGAAAGATAAAAGAGATCGCCGTTCCTCTTCCGGTAGGTTACCGTCGCCTGGAACGTTCCTCCCGAAAGGATCGTATCGCGTTTCTTTTGGAAGAACTCCGCATCATGCTTCCCCGAATGCCATAAGTCGCCGCTCTTCCCGAGAAGCTCAGCTGCTGTGTAGCCGGTTGTTTCCTCGACGGCCCTGTTAACATATTCTATTTTCCCCCCCCGGTCGGTTACCACGACGAGGTCCGTTGCCTGATCGACGGTCAGCGATAGCCGCTTCCGCATATCCTCCGCCCGCCGGCGTAATGCGTCCTCACGCAGGGCAACGGCTCCAAATAACAAGACAAGGAGGATCGCAGAGATGTAACTTGCTGCGATGAGCGTTACTGCCGTCCAGATCCCCGGCTTGACAAGACTGTCCTGCAGTTTCAGAAGCTCGCTTTGCGCATTCTGCATCTCGAAAACGGTTTTACGGATGCTTTCAGTGATCTCGCGGTCTTCTTCATCCCGCACCATCCCCTCGGCTGCGCTGCGACCCTCTTTTTCTAGAGTGTCAGCCAGCTGGTGTGCATGCTCCAGTCTCTGCGCTATCTGGAATTCGAGGCGAGCAACCCTGCGCCCCTGGTCCGGATAATTGGCGGTCAGAGTCTTGATGGAGGTCACTTCCTGCTGGATTCTGCTTACCGCCGCGCGATAGGGGTCAAGATAATTCTTGTGTCCGCCAAGAGTGATATCTCCCTCGACGGACTCCAGGGTCGTGAGAGCTGCGAGCATTCCATCGAGATGCACAAGGACTTCCTCCGATGACCGTCGGGCATCGATGGCGTTGACCACGTGAGCGCTGCTCTCATAGAGGAGGACCCCGATACCGATAAATACCAGTAACCCCAGCCCCAGAACAACGATGTATTTCGAACTAAACGAAGGATTCATGTCATAACACTCGGGAAAGGCCTAGAGCCCTGCAGACATCTTCATGGAACAGCATATATTAACATGTATCAATAAACCTATGCAAATACAATTTGCTTCGCGCAAAACCGTGCGCGAATGCAGATCTGACCGTGAATAGCTCCGCGACAAAACCGAAACGAAATCATCGGATTAATACTTTCTTCCTAATCGAGCTCCGGCGATATCGCTTGACAACATATTCTCGTTTTGTTAAGGTTCAACAGTCGATCAGGGTCGCCGGACTCACGACAGCCAAGAACTCGAAGGAGCCCACTTAATATGAAGATCCTCCATGTCTATCCCAAATATCCTGAAACCTTCTGGAGCTTTAAATATGCCTTGAAGTTCATCTCCAAGAAAGCGGTCTACCCTCCCCTGGGGCTGATGACCGTAGCCGCGATGCTTCCCGCGGAATGGGAGCAGCGGCTCGTGGATATAAACGTAGAACCGCTCACCGATGCAAATCTTCGGTGGGCCGATTACGTGATGCTCAGCGCCATGTCTATTCAGAAGGAGTCCGCGAAGGAGGTCATTTCCCGATGCAAGGCGCACGGCGTCAAGATCGTAGCCGGCGGCCCGCTTTTCACTGCCAGCTATGAGGACTTCGACGGCGTGGACCACTTGGTGCTGAACGAGGCTGAGATCACACTCCAGCCATTCTTGGAGGATCTGAGCAATGGGTGCGCCAAGCATATCTACACGTCTCCCCAATGGGCTGACCTGAGCACCACACCCGCCCCCATGAGCGAGCTTATCGATATGAAGAAATATGCATCCATGAACATCCAGTATTCAAGGGGCTGCCCCTTTGACTGCGAGTTCTGCAATATCACGGTGCTGTACGGACGCGTGCCAAGGACGAAGACCCGGAATCAGATCCTGGAGGAACTTGAAAGGCTGTATGCCCTGGGATGGCGGAGCGGCGTTTTCTTTGTCGATGACAATTTCATCGGGAACAAGTCGAAGCTGAAAAGGGACATACTCCCCGCCATCATCGAATGGATGGAGAAGAAAAAGCACCCCTTTGCCCTTTCCACTGAGGTCTCAATCAACCTTGCAGATGACGAGGAGCTCCTGCATCTGATGGTCCAGGCGGGCTTCGACACCGTCTTCGTGGGCATTGAATCGCCGAACGAGGAGAGCCTCATCGAGTGCAGCAAGGTCCAGAACCGGAACCGGGACCTCATTGCCAGCGTGAAAAAGATCCAGAAGGCTGGTCTCGAGGTCCAGGCAGGGTTCATCGTTGGCTTTGACAAGGATCCATCCTCTATCTTCGAGCGTTTGATCTCCTTCATCCAGGAAAGTGGGATCGCGACAGCCATGGTCGGGCTGTTAAACGCTCTTCACGGGACAAAACTCTATCATCGCCTCAATCGCGAAGGTCGGATCGTGAAGGCCACAACAGGCGATAATACTGACTTTTCGATCAATTTCATACCGAAGATGAACGCTGATCATCTGATCAGCGGCTACCGCAAGATACTCAACACGATCTACTCCCCGAAGCATTACTACGCGCGTGTGAAACAATTCCTGAAGGAATATCGCCCCCCGAAGTCGCGCGGCGGCCGCTTCCGGATGAGCCACTTCAAAGCCTTGATCAAGTCCGTGGTGCGTCTGGGCATCGTCGGCAGGGAACGATTGCAGTACTGGAAACTATTTTTATGGTCCCTGGTGCGCCGTCCAAGGCTCCTGCCGCTCGCAATTACCCTCTCGATCTACGGATTCCATTTCCGGAAGGTTTTTAGACGTCATGAGAAGATGCTGAGCGCCGGCCTCTGATGCCGGAGCAGGCAAACCTGCCGGAACCTGATCGAGAGGCAATCCCTCATGCAAGAATGGAATGCAGTCATCAGTGTTCACGAACACGGCTTCAGGCAGGCAATCAATGTGTTCGGAGATTTCGGAGAAGTCAAACGAACCGATTTTTTTAATGTTCTGCTGCTGAGGGCTCGTGATGTGAACCAGATGCTCGAGACCTTGAGGGAGCGGACATTAAAAAATCCCTCGACGCTCTCCTTTCTCGCCAGGCTGATACCCATCACGCACACCTTTACTTTCGATTCTGCCGATGAATTCGAACTCAAGGCCGGGGAAATATTAATCACGTGGACGCAGCACCTGGCGGGCAAGAGCTTCTACGTGAGGATACGAAGGCGCGGCTTCAAGGGCAAGATTTCGAGTCCCGGCGAAGAGAGGCTTTTGGATGTTGTGCTTCTTGAAGCGCTCAAAAAAGCGGGGGCACCCGGCCGCATCTCGTTCCAGGACCCCGACGCGATCATCGCAATCGAAACAATCGGCACGTGGGCCGGACTCACGCTCGTGATGCGGGAAGACTTGAAGCGCTATCCGTTCATACGGTTGGATTGATTCCGGTCCTCTTGCCCTGATGCTTTCAGGATCTCCCGGACGTACCCCGCTATTTCCACGGGGAGAGCGGCCCTGTTCCCAGCCGTCATCTCAAGAAGCTTTATGTCCCCTCTATTCTTAACCTCAGCAATGAACCCCGCACCCTTGAGCGCGACCGTAGCTATGACCGGTGTTTCTGAATCCAGTACGCTACGCACAACTGCCTTGAACCTTTGTGACAAACACTCCATCTTCCCTATCTCGTCTATGATGATGACCCGAGTTTTCGGGCGGGCAAGCATGAGCGCGTCAAGGAATTTCTCGAAGTCCCCGAGAGCAACTCCGTATCTGCCGACACGGTAGTTGCTTTTTATGCCGACATGGGAAAGCAGGCCCCTGCTCCCGTCGAGGCCGATCAGTTCAAAACCTTGACGCTCAGCGCCTTCCCTTATCTCGGCCGTGTAAAAACCCTCAGGACCGAGTTCCTTCAGCCCCTCAGCCAGCTTCTTGATGGCCGTGGTCTTGCCGATGCCGGGAAGGCCGGTTATGAGAATGTTCTTCTGTCCGCACACCGTTCTACGTGCCTACAAGATTACGGGGCCATGATGGCCCTTTCAGTGAGTGCGAACACCGCATGGTATAATTATAGCTATATCCCGATCGGTTGGGAATGTGAACGAGCACTGATCATGCCGCAGACATGCAATGGAACGTATCGTCATCATACCCGTAGGAAGCGTAGATCCTGATATCGTCAATACCATCTCAATAGCCCTAGTGGAGACCTTCCGCTGCATGGTAGAAAGGGCCATGACGATGCCCCTCCCGACGATCTCTTATGATTCACAGCGGACGCAGTATCACTCCTCAAGGGTTCTCAATGTGATACGGACCGTGCGTCACAAGGATTTCGACTGTGCGCTCGGCGTGGCCGATGTTGACCTCTTTGTTGCCGAACTCAATTTCGTGTTCGGAGAGGCAGATGTATCAGCAGGGACGGCGGTTATTTCCGATGCAAGACTGCTGGTTCATCCGCAACGGTTTCCGGACACACCCTGCTGCCTTGACAGATCGAAGATTCGGCGCTACTCTCAAAGAGAGGAGTCAAATTGTCTGGTTAAGGGAGTGAATTTCCATGCTAAAAACAATACAGCAGACCGTGACGCTTCCAGCGCCTGCGGAAAAACTATTTGATATGTATCTGAGCCCCAGAGCCCATGGGGCAATCACCGGGGGACCGGTGACCATCAGCCGGACACCGGGGTCGCGATTTCGTGCCTTTGGCGGCATGATCACCGGTAGAACGCTGCAGGTCGTGCCCAAGCGCCTCATCATACAATCGTGGCGTGGGAAGGACTGGAAGGCCGGGGACATCGACTCTACATTGATTATCAGCTTCTGGGCGGATAACAACGGCGGCAGAATCGAGCTGGTCCATGTCAATGTGCCGGAATATGATTACGATGACGTCAACAAGGGCTGGGACACGTATTACTGGAAACCTTGGCACGAGTATCTCCGGAAGAAAGAAAGCAGCGTGAAACTGTCAAGAGCGGCATAACCAGGCGGACTGTATGATGCATATGCATGTGAATTACCTTGCTGTCGTTGTGGCGGCAATCGCAGCCATGACCGTTGGGATCGTCTGGTATTCTCGTTCTCTCTTCGGGAGGATGTGGATGAAAATAATCGGCAGGGAAAATATGAGCCAAGCGGAACGGGAGCAGATGAAGAAGGATACCAGACCATACTTTGGGATCATGTTCGCTGGCGTATTGGTGGGAGCGTTCGTTTTTGCCCTCTTTATCAGCGGGCTGCACGTCTATACGGCGGTCGAGGGAATGCAGGTCGGGTTCTGGGCGTGGCTCGGCTTCATATTCCCCGTTGTACTGGGCGCGGCCCTGTTCAGCGGCAAAGACAAGGACCTGGTCTGGTCACTGTTCCTGATCCAGGCCGGGCACTCGCTCGCCGGCATGCTGGTCATGGGTGCGATCCTGGGGATGTGGAGATAGCCCCTCCCGCTGCGGCGGAAGTGCGAGGCAACAATGACATGAGGGGAAAAGTGGAGTATAATAATTCATATAACACCGCGACTCGGGAGGGGATGGCTGATTGTGAAGACTGGAGTGGTCATAAGCTCACGTTTGGTCCTTGTTCTGATTCCGTTCATAAGTGGTTGTAGCGGGGCGCAGCCAGCCAACCTTGGATTGAGGGACGGGAGACTGGCCCCCTGCCCTTCTACCCCGAACTGTGTTTCGAGTCAAAGCCTGGATAAGGAACATCACGTCGAACCCCTCTCCTATTCCTCGCCGACATCTGACGCCATGGCCGCTCTCAAAAACATCATCCTGCAGAAGAAGAGAACTAAGATCGTCACCGAAACGAGCATCTACCTGCACGCGGAGTTCACGAGCGCGCTGTGGCGGTTTGTCGATGATGTAGAGTTCTCGTGCGACGAGAACGCAAAGCTCATTCATATGCGATCCGCGTCACGCATGGGGCATTCTGATCTCGGCGTGAACCGGAAGCGGTTGGAGGATATCAGGAAATCGTGGGCGGCATCGGGAATGTGACGAAACGGCGCTAAAATAGAAGATGTGCACGACAGTTGCCGCGTACTCCAATTGCCGCTCGTACCCTTCCATGCCCATACCATAGGGAGCAAAGGACGCCGTGACAAGCCAGCAACCGGGGTTTTCAATAATCCTGCCCGTTTTGAACGAGGCCGCAAGAATCAACGAAGTGATCGACCATATTCGCGCCAGAAATCGTGCTATCGCTTCCCAGATCATCGTTGTCGACGGCGATCCATCTGGCGGCACGATCTCCGCGGTACGAGATGAAGGGGTCGTCAAAATAATTTCAGTCAAGGGGCGAGCGCGTCAGATGAACAGCGGCGCGTCAGTCGCGTCCGGCGACATCCTCCTCTTTCTCCATGCCGACACCCTTCTGCCAGACCACGCCCTTGCCACGGTAGCAACGGCCATGAGTGACGGCCGTTTTGTTGCAGGAGCGTTCGACCTGGGGATAAAGAGTGACAGACACATATTCAGAATTACAGAGAAGTACGTCTTTCTCCGGACCCGATTGACAAGGGTCCCTTTCGGGGACCAGGCGATATTCATCCGGAGATCGTACTTTGAAAAAATTGGCGGGTACCAGGACATCCCCCTCATGGAAGACGCCGAAATCATGGGACGCATAAAGAAGCGCGGGGACCGCATCTGCATAATCCCGGCAAAGGTCCGCACGTCCCCGCGGAGATGGGAAAAGGAGGGGATCCTTTTTTGCACTTTCAGGAACTGGACCGTGCAAACGCTGTATGCGCTTGGGGTCCCTCCCGAACGACTGCAGAAATGGTACCAAGAAGGAGGAGGCACGGCCACGTGATGCAGGCCCAGGAAGACATCCGCGTATGTCCACACTGCGGAGCAAAGATCGAAGGCAACCGCTACATCAAAAGGGCAGACGGCACGTATCGCTGCGAGCATTGTTATTTTGCCGATACTCATCTCGAAGACGTCGTCGACAAGATCGAGACGAGCTATCTCGTGACGCTTGAGGCTTTCGTGAGCGCCATAGACGCCCGCGAGCACGAAGTCGGCGACCATTCATTGCGCGTGACGCAGTTTGCCATGATCATGGGCCATGCCTGCGGTGTGACCGGCAGAGACCTCGTGGACCTCTATTGCGGTGCACTCCTTCACGACATCGGAAAGATAGGGGTTCCAGATTCGGTCCTCCACAAGACAGGCCCGCTCACCCCCGAGGAACGGGCTATCATGCATGGCCATCCTGAAATTGGCCATCGGATCATAAGCCATATCGGATATTTCGCAAAGGCAGCGGAGATTATCAGGAATCATCACGAGCACTTCGACGGCACGGGCTATCCTCTCGGGCTCAAAGGGGGAGAGATACCGATGGGGGCGAGAGTCTTTGCCGTGGCGGATGCCCTTGATGCGCTCACGGTAACAAGACCATATCGAGAAGCCCTGCCATTTGAAGGGGCGCATCAGGAAATTCTTGCCGCTTCGGGGAAAAACTTCGATCCCGCAGTTGTCGATGCCTTCGTGAAAGCCGCTGATGATCTCAAAGGCCACATAGGAAAGATCATGCTCTACGCATAGGCGATCTCGCTGTGGCGGGATCCCACGAAGACCGTGGACATATTGAATAAAAATGATAAGGAGGGTTCCTGAATGGGCGACTATTACAAGCCGGAAGATCTCGATCGATTCGGTGAAGTGGGCAAGCACAATCCCGTACTTTTCAACAAATTCCTTGAATGGTACAACGCCGCGCTCGCTCCCGGCGTATTGACGAAACGGGAAAAAGCTCTTATCGGTGCTGCCGTGGCGCACGCGGTTCAATGCCCCTACTGCATCGACGCCTATACCAAGGCATGCCTTGAGGAGGGCATGAGCCTCGAGCATATCACCGAGGCAGTACATGTGGCCGCCGCCATACGTGGAGGAGCTTCGCTGGTCCACGCTATTCAGGCGCATAACGCAGCCGACGCGCTGTCGCTGTAGACGGTACGAGCGGACATGCAGGGTGCCATGAAAGAAACCGAGTTTTCTAAAAAAGTCCTCTCCGCGAGGCCGGGACCGTTGAAAGCACTGGAGATAGCGACGCTCCAGGTGAACATCGGCTACCGATGCAACCTGGCCTGCAAACATTGCCACCTTGCGGCCGGATCCTCACGGACAGAAATGATGGACCGAGGCACGGTTGACGAGGTTCTCCGGGCGCTTTCAATAAGCCCCATCAACATCCTTGACATAACAGGAGGCGCGCCGGAGCTGAATCCTAACTTCCGCTATCTGGTAAAGGAAGCGCGAAAACTAGGCCGCAAGGTGATCGCCCGGACTAACCTTTCCATTTTCCAGGAGGAAGGCATGGACGATCTCCCCCGATTCTACCATGAAAACGACGTGGATCTCATCGCCTCTCTCCCCTACTATCTTGAAAATAATGTGGACAGGGTGCGCGGCATTGGAACATTCAGAAAAAGTATCGCAGCCCTGCAGAAACTGAACAGCCTCGGATACGGCAAGGGGACCGGAGAGAGGAACCTGAACCTCGTATACAATCCTCCAGGAGCGCTCCTCCCGCCGGCACAGAACACCCTCGAATATGAATACAAGCGCGAATTGAAGGACCGCTTCGACATCTCATTCGATCGTCTCTTTGCTATCACGAACATGCCGATTGGCAGGTTCAGGGAGTTTCTCGCACGGACCGGCAACCTCGAAAAATATATGCATGCTCTTGTCTGCGCCTTCAACCACCGAACCCTCGATGACATTATGTGCCGTCACCTGATCAGCGTACGATGGGACGGAACCCTCTTTGACTGTGATTTCAACCAGGCCCTCGGTCTCACGGTGGATTCCTCCGTTCCCGCGCATATCAGGGACTTCGACTTCGCTCGCCTCTCTGCGCGGCTCATAGCGGTGGACGATCATTGTTTCGGTTGCACCGCCGGCAGTGGATCCACCTGAACAGGATCAGCGACCTAGCAGGCAGGGTGCCCGCTGAGAAATCCTCCCGTGCTCTTTGGAGTTCACGCAGCTTCATGTTTCAGCCGATATGTGATCCTGCCCTTTGTCAGATCGTAGGCGGAGAGCTCGACCATCACGCGGTCTCCCGGCACGATCTTCACGTAGTGTATCCGCATTTTCCCTGACAAATACGCCACGACCGTTTGGCCGGTCTCCAATTCAACCCTGAACCTGCTGCCGGGGAGTGCTTCGGTGATCTTCCCCCGCACCGTTACGGTATCTTCCTTCGGCATATCCATCTCCCCTTGATTATCTACATTATAACTCTTTCCGGCTTGCGTGGATCCCAATTCTCACAACCATGTCTGACAATCCGCTTCCCCATCGAATCCGGTCAAGCCGCGCGCCGTTCTCAATGTGATGGGGAGCGGGTTCTGCGAGCTCAGTGATCAATACTTTCATTGATTGACGTTTGCGTACCCGGCAGTTCCCCTTGAATTGGCCCTTTATTTGTGTAATACTTACTATAATGCGAAAAGGGGCACAGGAGAACCTTTTGTGCTCCAAAATTCGCTCTTTTGGTGAGTATTCCTCCGAACTTCTACAAATGCGGAATCAATCGATCATCCTTCTATTCGTCAGGGCACCGGTCAAAGGAAAGATAAAATCGCGCCTCGGCTCGGCCATAGGCGAAGATGCCGCTCTCGAACTGTACAGGAACTTCGTCCTCGACACCATCGACGCGATAGTGAAGAGCGGCCACCCGTTCAGGATCTTTTTCCATCCGCCTGACGCCGGTGAGGCATTGGCCAGCTGGCTCGGCCCTCACTTTCACTATATTCCGCAGGCGGGGGATGATCTGGGAGAAAACATGGAGAGGGCCTTCAGAAAAGTCTTTACAGAAGGCTTTACGAGAGCCGTGCTCCTCGGAAGTGACATTCCGGATGTCACTCCGGCTGTCCTCAATGAGGCCATTGAATCTCTCGGGACGAACGATGTGGTCATGGGCCCGGCTGCTGATGGCGGATATTACCTCATCGGCTGTAACAGGGGCTCGTTCCTGCCGAACGTATTTCACGGCATTGTCTGGGGCACGAGTACGGTTTTTCGGGAGACTATGGGCATTCTTCACGAGGCGTCGCTTCGAGTTCATCTCGTGCCCGAGTGGCAGGATGTGGACACCAAGGACGACCTCAAATCGCTCTTCGAACGGAACAGGGATACGACATTTGACAAATCGAGGACCATGGCATATCTTATGGAGAACAGGGATCGATTCCTCTCTTGAGGCGTTATTCTGCACCCGGAGATGGCATGGGACAGACATTCTGCCAGACCCCTCACAGAACCAATCCAGAGGGAAAGGAATTGCAATGGGGACGGTTGTAGAGATTTCTTTCGCTCCGTTCCTCGAGGAACGCTCGAGACAGTGCCGCTATTCCCTTTTTCCCGAAGTGATGCGGCACATGGGGAAACCCGATCCCGCACATGGCCGGAAAGAGGGGAGACGGACAAGGGAGGGTTTATGGACAAGCGGGACAAGATAACGATCATTCTGAAGAGCCTCAAAAAGGAATATGCTGGTACGCAGCAGACGGCGCTCCGATTCTCGTCACCCTTCGAGCTCCTTATCGCGACAATCCTCTCGGCGCAGACCACGGACGTGCAGGTCAACAAGGTGACCGAAGGGTTGTTCAAGAAATACCGGACCGTGCGGGACTTCGCGGAAACGACACCCGAAAAACTCGCGGAAGACATCAGGTCCGTAAACTTCTTCAACAACAAGGCAAAGAGCATCAACAAGGCCGGTAAGATGATTCTCGAGAAATTCGGAGGGGAAATGCCGCAGACCATGGAGGGGCTCATCAGCCTGCCCGGTGTGGCCCGGAAAACAGCGAACATCGTGCTGTCCTACGCTTTCGGGATCAATGAGGGCGTCGCCGTTGATACCCACGTGAAGAGGCTTGCCAACCGGCTCGGGCTCACCAAACACCAGGACCCCGTCAAGATCGAGGACGATTTGATGTCTATCACCCCCAAAAGGGAATGGGGCAATTTATCGCATCTCCTTATCTTTCACGGGAGGGAAATATGCCAGGCGAAGAAGCCGAACCACGGGGAATGCGTCCTCTACGACATCTGTCCATCGAGAAACATCTGAAGGGCGGGCAGTAAAGTCCTCACGTATCAGAAAGTGCCCTTCTGAGGATTTCGCCGAGCTCCTTCATCTTATAGGGTTTTGTAACGACTCCGCTAAAGCCGTATTCTGTGAAGTTGGCCATGACGGGATCGTTCGAATAGCCGCTCGATACGATCGCTTTCACATTTGCATCAATCTCGCGCAGCTTGGCAATAGCCTCTTTTCCGCCCATCCCTCCCGGGATGGTCAGGTCCATGATGACCGCATGAAACGGCCGGGAAGCTCTCATCGCCTCTTGATAACGTCTTATTGCTTCGGCGCCGTCTCCTGCGAATGCGACTTCATATCCGAGGTGAACGAGTATCTCACCGACAACGTCCCTGATGACCTCTTCGTCATCCATGACCAGAATCCTGCCGCCGGTAGCGGTGAACTTCACGTCTTCTGCCGTCGGGGGCATAGATGCCGTCATGACAGTCGGAAGGTAGATGAGAATGGTCGTCCCTTTTCTCCGCTCTGATTCTGCGGTAATGTATCCGCCGTGGTTCTTGATTATGGAATAGCTTGTAGCGAGACCCATCCCAGCCCGCTTCTCCTTGGTCGTGAAATAAGGATCAAATATCCTCGGCATGTTTTCAGGAGAGATCCCTGTTCCCGAGTCCTGGATGGTAATTTTTGCATAGTCGCCTGCCTGCAGGGGCACGCCGTCGTCCATCCTCTGCGCAATTTTTTCACAGGCCACCTTTACCATTCCCCCTTGCGGCATGGACTCGACGGCGTTCATGATGATATTATGAATGACCTGACGAATCTGTCCCTCATCAATTTCAGCAAAACAGTCTTCCTCAGGCAGAATGAATTCACACTTTACCGTTGTTCCCGCGAGCGCGAATCCAGCCGCGTCCTTGAGTAATGAAGGCACAGAAGAGATTTTCTTCACAGGGGCGCCCCCCTTGGCGAATGTAAGCAGCCGTTGGGTCAGGTCCTTGGCCCTGAGACATGATTTCTCCGCCCCCGCTAGCCTCTGTCGAGTCTTTTCCGCCAGATCCCTGTCGAGCATGACAAGCGAGATATTGCCCATGATGCCAGTCAGAATGTTATTGAAGTCATGGGCGATGCCTCCGGCAAGAATCCCTATGGATTCAAGTTTCTGCGACTTGATGACCTCTTCTTCCATCCTTTTGCGCGCTGTAATGTCTGTTGCGATCTCCAGACGGACCATGCGGCCGTCGAGCCAAAGGATGGCCCGATCCCGGACATCAAACCACTTTCCGGTGAAGGTATTTTGAAATTCCCATGCACAAACACCCGCGGGCTTACCATCCGCAGTAAGCAACTTGTCATTCGTGCAGAAGCCGCAGGGGCCGTCTTGTCCCTCCTGGAGCGTACTCCAGCATACCTTGCCGACGATGTCGCCGAAAACCTTGCGGGCATAATTGTTCGCGAACAGCACCTCATTCGTCTCCATATCCGCTACGTACACGATAGCGTCCAGGCTCTCAAGAATTGTTATGAGCCTTTCATGTGATTCCTTTAACGCCGCTTCTGCCCGTTTGCGTTCGGTGACATCGGTGATCAGGCCGAGGAACCCGATGATCTTGCCTTCAGAATCCTGGATAGGCATGGTGGAAAGCATTCCCCAGAGGAATGAACCGTCCCTGCGATGAAATTTAAAATCACGGACTTCCCCTATTTCAACCCCGTGGAGCTCGAAACCCTGCTGCGCCCTTGCTTGTTCCCTCTCAATGAGGAAGTCAAATGGCTTTTTCCCGATCATCTCTTCCTCGCGGTATCCGAGCATCTCCGCCATGCGCTTGTTTACGTAGGTTGTCCTGTCCTCCGTATCCAGCACCCAGATCCCCTCCCGCGCCGTCTCAACGATCCTGCGGAATTTCTCCTCGCTCTCTTTTAATTTTCCCTCTACCCTATGCCTGTAGAGGGCCATCTCGATAGTCTTATGCAGGTCCCGATCCGCAAAAGGCATGACGATGTAGTCGAATGGCTCGGTTATTTTCGCCCGCTTAAGGTTCCGATCATCTTCGAAGGCTGTAAGGTACACGACCGGGATATTGAACTCGGAACGGATTCTTTCCGCCGTTTCGATGCCGTCCATCCTTCCGCGCAACGCTATATCCATGAGGACGAGGTCCGGCCGTATGTTGCGGACCTTCATCAGCGCTTCTTCTCCGGACTTTGCTATCGACGGGACGTCGTAGCCGAATTTCTGTAAATGGCTTCTTATATCATCAGCAATGATGACCCCGTCTTCAACGACGAGGATTGTCCCTTTGTTCATGCGTCTACTCCTTCAAACCGGATTCGGCAGCCGGTTTTTCCGTTCCGCATAAATTCACCGTGGCCGCCTGGCTGGTCTTGCGACAAGAGTGTAACCAGGTGCAATCCCGGCGAGATGCCATTTCCGATGTCCAGACTTGCCGGGATACCGATTTCTTCATCGCCCGCCATCGGTCAAATTTACCAATCTCGTGGCCGGCACCAGCTATTATGCAACTTTTTGTCACTCGAAGCGCTATGGATCTGCCACATAAAAAAGTAATATAAAAGAATTATACCAACTTTTAGCAGACCTGTCCTTAGAAAAATGGGATACGGTGGGGCGTGCTGGCGCTCTTGCCGATGATGATCTTCCCCAACGCAACCCGACCCTCAGGGCAAAAAAAAAACTTGACTATCTTTCCCGAGTCGGTATAATTTCTACCCTTGAACGCAGGACTGCCTCTTAGACGGACAGCGGATTGGGGAAAACGTTCATCCTGCGTTCTTCTTGAAAGGGCTCAGCAACGTTCCGCGGGCCCAGAGGGCCACGTTCGAACTTTTATCTTGGGGGAAATTTTGAACGAACTGATGATGAACCTTTTCTCGCTCATCGCTGGTCAGGTGAGGAACAAGCAGGAACTGTTTGACAACGAGGGCAAGATCATGCAGGTCCTGCTTAACAGCGGGTGCCGGCTCCATGAGGCGGACGCTGCGCTTACGCTCATGCAGACGCTCGTGCAGAAACAGTCCGAAAGTTTTTTCACCACGGTACAGAACGCGGCAACAGTCCGGATGAGGGCTATGAACCGGGAAGAACGCGATCGGTTCACAATCGATGCCTTCGGCTTTGCCTCAAAGCTCGCCCATCTCGGCATAATTTCCGACGATGAGCGCGAGGATCTGCTCGAGAAGGCCATGACGATAAACGCCGGGCGAATCGAGCTTGACCACATCAAAAACCTCATCGCATTCGTTCTGTTCGTGAATCCTCAGGAACAAGAGCACAGCTTCGCTGCGGACCTCCGGCGCATTAAAAAGACAGCGTGGAATTAAATAGACTGCTTCACCCGGAATCGCTGCAGGGCGAAATCGAATCCCAGACATCGCTCGCGTGTAAGCCCTTCCATGCGCTCCGTGGTAAGAAGGTTTTTATAGAATGAAATCACTCGTGATAGTCGAGTCACCGGCAAAAGCGAAAACCATCGCCAAGTACCTCGGCAAGAACTTTACGGTCAAAGCCTCCGTTGGCCATATCATGGACCTGCCCAAGAGCAGGCTCGGTGTGGACATAGAGAAGGACTTCGAGCCGAAGTACATCATGATCAAGGGGAAAGCCCCCGTCGTGAAAGAGCTCAAGTCCGCCGCAAAAAAGGCCGACCGCATCTTGATCGCGACCGACCCGGACCGAGAAGGCGAGGCCATCGCCTCGCATGTTGCGGAGACCATAGCGGACAGCGCCAAGACCGCGGAGATCTACCGCGTGCTGTTCAACGAGATTACCAAGAAGGCCATCCTCCTGGCAATCGAGCATCCGGGCAAGATCGACGAGAACAAAGTCGATGCCCAGCAGGCACGGCGCGTGCTCGATCGTCTCGTGGGTTACCAGATCAGCCCCATTCTCTGGAAAAAAGTCCGGCGCGGACTCTCCGCGGGCCGTGTGCAGTCCGTTGCCCTGCGCCTGATCCGTGAGCGTGAAGAAGAGATCAAGGCATTCGTACCTGAGGAGTTCTGGTCGCTCACCGCGCTCCTCGAGGGGAAAACCCCGCCGCAGTTCGAGGCCAGGCTCCTGAAGAAAGACGAAGAAAAACTAAGGGTCAAGAACAACGAAGAGGTTCAGAAGATCCTCGATGACCTGCAGGGCAAACCCTATGCCGTGACAAAAGTTGAAAAGAAGGAGCGACGGAGAAATCCCGTCCCGCCCTTCACCACGAGCAAGCTCCAGCAGGAGGCCGGCCGCAAGCTGGGCTTCACCGCGAAGAGAACAATGGGGATCGCCCAGTCGCTGTATGAGGGCGTTGACCTGGGCAAGGAAGGCACCACCGGGCTCATTACCTATATGAGGACCGACTCCACCCGTGTGGGAAAGGAGGCGCAGGAGGAGGCGCGGGAGCTCATTGCCAGCAAATACGGCAGGGACTACCTGCCGGAAAAGCCGCCGGTGTACGCCAGCGCCAAATCCGCACAGGAGGCGCACGAAGCCATACGACCCACTTCGGCGTTGCGCGAACCCGAGTCGATGATGAAGTATCTCGAAAAAGACCAGTATAAACTGTACAAGCTGATCTGGAACCGTTTCGTGGCAAGCCAGATGAGTTCCGCAGTCATCGACCAGACATCGGTGGACATCAAGGCCGGCGACTACACATTCCGCGCCACGGGATCGACCGTCAAATTTCCCGGGTTCATGGCTGTCTACATGGAGGAGAAGCCCGAGGACATGGTGACCGACGATGAAAACGGGGAAGCCGTCCTCCCGCCCCTCAGCGAAGGAGAGATGCTCAGGCTCATCAAGCTCGATCCCAAGCAGCACTTCACCCAGCCGCCGCCTCGTTTCTCAGAAGCTTTACTCGTCAAGACGCTCGAAGAAAAAGGCATCGGAAGACCAAGCACCTATGCGGCCATAATATCCACTATCCAGGACCGGCACTATGTCCAGAAGGTGGAGAACAGGTTCAGGCCCACTGAACTCGGCATTCTCGTAAGTGACCTGCTCGTGAACCACTTCCCTGTGGTGATGGACGTAGCCTTTACCGCCCGCATGGAAGAAGAGCTGGATAAGATCGAAGAAGGCCAGATGCAGTGGGTCGAAGCGGTAAAAGATTTCTACAAACCCTTTAACGAGAGCCTTGAGAAGGCGCAGGCGGACATGAAAGATTTCAAGGCAGAGCAGATAGCCACGGACATCGCTTGCGAAAAATGCGGCAAACCCATGGTCATCAAGTGGGGTCGGAACGGACAGTTCCTTGCGTGCAGCGGCTACCCGGACTGCAAAAACACGAAGCCTTTCGTGCGCAGGGAGAACGGCGAGGTAGAGGCCGCGCCCGAGGAGACCACGGACGAAAAGTGCCCGAAGTGCGGCTCTCCGATGGTGGTCAAACGTGGAAGGTTCGGCAAGTTCCTCGCTTGCTCGCGCTATCCCGAATGCAACTATACCCAAGGGATGTCAACAGGCGTGACCTGCCCCGAAGACGGAGGAAAGATCGTTGAGCGGCGTTCTCGCTTCGGGAAGGTGTTCTATTCCTGTTCCAACTATCCTGCGTGCAAATTCGCCATCTGGTACAAGCCCGTTTCCAGGCCTTGTCCACAGTGCGGCGCGCCGTTCCTCGTGGAAAAATATTCGAAGAAGACAGGGCCCTTTATCGCCTGCCTGAAGAAAGAGTGCGGGTATAAGGAGGAACCGAAAACCGAAACCACTGGACAGAACCCGGATGGAAAAGAGCAAGCTCCGACAGGGAGCGCAGCATAGACTCTCGATGCCGCCTGCTGGCCCCCCTCCATCTCTCTTGCAAAATCGCCTCTCTTGCGATAAAGTAACATTATGCGAAAGCACATCTTCGATTTCATCAATTATCTCAAGAGCGCAAGAAATGTTTCTCCTCACACAGAGCGTAGCTACCTTTCCGACTTGGAGCAGTTCTCGGACTTTCTCGGCGAAACCGATTTCTCCAGCGTCGACCATCAGACCCTGCGGCAATTCATTGCGCACCTCCTGGAACTGGAGGTGAGGAAATCCTCAATAGCCAGGAAACTCTCGGCCATCAGGGCTTTCTTCAAGTACCTGAACCGTGAGGGAATTCTCACGAACAACCCCGCCAGACTGATCTCGACCCCCCGCAAGGAAAAACGTCTTCCCGCGGTACTGACCGCTGATGACGCGCAACGGCTCATGGAAGCACCCGGCAAAAAAGAGGCCGGGGGCCACGATTCGGTGCTCAGGGACCGCGCTGTGCTTGAGACCCTCTACTCCACCGGCATTCGCGCAAGCGAGCTTACCGGAATGAATAGAGAAGACATCAATCGTCATGATCAGCTCATCCGCATCAGAGGCAAAAGGAGGAAAGAGCGGGTCGTGGCCGTGGGACGAAAAGCTCTCGCCGCAATCGATACGTATCTCGACCGGAAGCCCGGGGGCGGCGAAACGCAGGCGGTCTTCACCGGGCCTTCAGGAAAACGCTTGACAGCGCGCACGGTTCAGCGTATTTTAGAAAATTACAGAAAACAACTGGGACTGCAGCAGAAAGCGAGCCCGCACACGCTCCGACACAGCTTCGCCACGCACATGCTCGAATCCGGCGCGGACCTCCGCGCAATCCAGGAGCTCTTGGGCCACGCAAGTCTTTCAACCACCCAGCGATACACGCACCTCAATCTCGACTCGCTCATGGATGTGTATGACAAGGCGCATCCGAAGGCGAGAAAAAAATAGACGGCAACGGAAGAGGATAGAAGGGACGAGTCAGGAATTGCTCGGGGCCTCAGATGCTCCGCTTGAGGCCGTCATGTGACGGCTTGCTATCGGTCTCCTGACGGCCGGATATCCGGCTTCCGATCCTCTGCGGGAGGCACCATGAGCGGGACAATGCCTTTACACGGTACAACGATACTGTCTGTCAGACGAAACGGCAAGACGGCGATCGCGGGTGACGGGCAGGTAACGGTCGGCGCCACGGTCATGAAGCACAACGCGAAGAAAGTGCGCAAGATGTACAACGACAAGATCCTTGCCGGTTTCGCCGGAGCCACCGCAGACGCCTTCACCCTCTTCGAAAAATTCGAAGCCAAGCTGGAGCAGTACCACGGCAACCTCACGCGCGCCGCCGTGGAACTTGCCAAGGACTGGAGAACGGACAGGGTCCTCCGCAGGCTTGAGGCGCTTATGATCGTGACGGATGCTGAACGCTCGTTCGTGCTGTCAGGGAGCGGCGATGTGATCGAGCCGGAAAACGGCATCGCAGCCATCGGTTCTGGCGGCGCCTACGCTCTGTCTGCCGCCAGGGCGCTCATGGATCACACCGCGCTGGACGCACGAATGATCGTGGAAGAAGCCATGAAGATCGCAGCGGAGATATGCATCTACACCAATAAAGAAATTTCGATTGAAGAGCTGTAAGAACCGCGGTCAGAGGCCGGTGGCGAGGTTATGATTCCCTGGACGCCGCGCCTTGGAACCTTTATCCTGAATTTCTCGGAGGATTTATTGAAAGACACCTTGACACCGCGACAGATCGTAGAAGAACTCGATAAATATGTCATTGGCCAGCACAAAGCAAAACGGGCCGTTGCTATCGCGCTCAGGAACCGCTGGAGGCGCCAGCGTCTGCCTCAAGAACTCCGTGACGAGGTCATGCCCAAGAACATCATCATGATCGGCCCCACCGGCGTGGGCAAGACCGAGATCGCCCGAAGGCTCGCCAGGCTCGTCCAGGCCCCTTTCCTCAAGATTGAGGCATCCAAATTCACCGAGGTCGGTTACGTCGGACGCGACGTGGATTCCATCATTCGTGACCTTTCCGAGATCGGCATCAACATGGTCAAGAACGAAATGTCCGAGCAGGTGCAGGAAAAAGCGGCGGCACTGGCTGAGGAGCGTTTGCTCGACCTGCTCCTGCCGCCGCCCAGGACCTCGCCTGGCTTCGACCAGCCTTCCGCCGAACAACAGGAGCATCACAAGAACACGCGTGATAAACTCCGGCAGCAGCTCCGCGAGGGCAAACTAGATGATCGGATGGTTGAAATCGAGCAGAAAGAAAAGGTCATGCCCTTCGGCATCATCTCAAACGTAGGCATGGAAGAGATCGAGATGAACCTGAAGGAGATGCTTGGCGGGCTCTTGCCAGAGAAAACGAAACGGCGCAAGGCCAAAGTCCCGGACGCGCTCCGGCTGCTGGTCCAGGAAGAAGCAACGAAGCTCATCGACATGGACAAGGTGATCAAGGAAGCGCTCCAGCGTGTCGAGCAGTCGGGCATCGTGTTCCTCGACGAGATCGATAAGGTAGCAGGACGTGAGACCCACGGTCCCGACGTATCCCGGGAAGGTGTGCAACGAGACCTTCTGCCGATCGTGGAAGGTTCGACGGTCACGACCAAGTACGGACCGGTAAAGACTGATCACATTTTGTTCATTGCGGCCGGCGCCTTTCACGTATCAAAGCCATCAGACCTGATTCCCGAGCTTCAGGGGAGGTTCCCGATCAGGGTAGAGCTCGATTCTCTTGGCAAGGGCGATTTCATCCGCATCCTGACCGAGCCGCAGAACGCGCTCATCAAGCAGCAGGTCGCGCTCCTCGCAACAGAAGGGATATCCCTCGACTTTTCCAAGGACTCGATCGAGGAGATCGCCGACATTGCCGCACGTGTGAATGAACGCACCGAAAACATCGGTGCACGCAGGCTCTATACCATCATGGAACGGCTTCTCGACGTGATATCCTTTGACGCACCCGAGAAAAAAGGGGCGAAGATCACCATTGATGCCGCCTATGTGCGGGACTGCATGATGGATATCGTCAAGAGCGAGGACCTGAGCAGGTATATTCTATAGGGGAGGCAACATCCAAGGCTGAAGGTTCAGATAAATGTTTTACTGGTTCTCCTGGACTTTGAACCTTGATTTCTGTGCCCGCAATGACCAGGAAATTTTGACCGTCGCAAGTGCAGAGGATGTGTTCATGGACAAGCTTATCGAAAAGGCTAAAACCCTTATTGAGGCCATGCCCTATATCCAGACCTTCCGGGGCAAAACCTTCGTCATCAAGTACGGCGGGAATGCCATGATTGATGAGGCCCTAAAGGTGGGCTTTGCCCAGGATGTGGTCCTCTTGCGCTATATCGGTATCAATCCTGTGGTCGTTCACGGCGGCGGGCCGCAGATCGGCAAGACAATGGAGCGGATGGGTAAAAAGCCCACATTCGTATCGGGCCAGCGCGTAACCGACGAGGAAACCATGGATATCGTGGAGATGGTCCTCGGCGGCAAGGTGAACAAGGAGATCGTGAGCCTTATCAACCGCACAGGGGGCAAGGCTGTTGGCCTCACCGGCAAGGATGGCGGCCTGATCCAGGCGAAGAAGCTTAAGATGTCGAAAAAGTCCGAAGGCACAGGAGAGGCCGAGATCATCGATATCGGCCTCGTCGGCGAAGTGACCGAGGTCCGGCCCGGAGCGCTCGTGGCCCTGGAGCAAAGCGGCTTTATCCCGGTTATCGCTCCTGTCGGCGTCGGAGAGAACGGCGAGACTTACAACATCAACGCCGATCTGGTAGCGGGCGCCGTGGCCGGCGCTATCAAGGCAGAGAAGCTCATCCTTCTCACCGATCAATCCGGGATCCTGGACAAGGACAAGAACCTCATCCCGACGCTGGACAAAAAGAGGGTCGAGACAATGATCCATGCGGGTGTCATCGCCGGGGGCATGCTGCCCAAGACAAAATCCTCATTCGAGGCTCTCGACGCGGGCTGCGCCAAGGTCCATATCATCGACGGACGCATCCCCCACGCCATCCTGCTTGAGATATTCACCAGAGAAGGGATCGGGACGGAGATAACATTGTGATACCGGTAGAACAGCCCACGTGAAAAAAAGAGAGGATGAGATTCGTCATCCTCTCTTTTCGTTTTCTCACCACCCGTCCAATTCATTGCTCCTAATGGCAAGTGGCACAGATGGGGCCAGACACCTTGCAGCCGCGACCTTTGGGAATAATATTGAAGGTCAATAACTCAAGCCGAAGAAATCCCTGATCTTCGTGAGCAACCTGACCGAAACATCCTTGTTGCGGCGCTCAAGGGCTGCAGCATCGAGTCGTCCGCGCTCCGCATCAAGTCCTGCCTGGCGCTCGGTTAGGATGCGACTCAATGATTCTGCGATAGACGGGTTATTGGCGAGCGTGATCCCGAACTTCTCCTTGTCGATCACGATGCATTCGGCATCCTCTGTCATGCGGATGCTTGCCGTACGAACCGCGCCGGTGAGCAGACTCATCTCGCCGAAAAAATTTCCGGGACCAAGCGTTGCCACGACCGCGGATTCGCCTGGAGATTTTTCAACGATCACGTCCACCCTGCCGCTCTTTATGATGTAGAACGAATCTCCCGGATCCCCCTGTCGCACGGGAACCTCACCCTCTGCATAGGATTTCACGTTCAAATGCTCGGCCAGCTTCGTGAGCTCAGGTTTGCTGAGCGGCGAGAAAATTTCCACCTTTTCGAGCAGAGCCACAATCTCCTCTGCCTGTTGTTCCTGTTCCGCCCTGAGGCTCCCGGGAGTGATGTGGCGCATGTTTATCTCCCGGATCGGCACGGGGATGTCGATGCCGCTTCTCCTGAAGTGGTACCAGAGGAGGTCCATTATCTGCCCCTCCGTATCCCCATAGAGGGCAAAACTGGCAAGAGGATACCGTATCTCGTATTGGACAGCAAAATCGCCGTAGCTGATCACCCGGACCCTGGATGCCAGGCCCCTGACAACGCCAGGCACGCCTGAAAGGACCTCGAGGACGGCTCTTTTTACCTTGTTCGGCGGAATGGCATAGCTCACTCCTATGGTAAGTTTTCGCATCACGGTAGAATCCGGCCGGCTATAGTTCACCAAAGCCTCGCCCAGAACCTTGCTATTCGGGATAAACACTTCGTTGTTCTCGACGGTCATGATCCTCGTCGACCGGAGCGTTATGTCGAGCACGCGACCCTCATGTCCACCTGCAAGGATCCAGTCGCCCTGCTTGAGCGGCCTTTCAAATTGGATCTCCAGACCGGCAAGCACATTGGCGAGTGTGCTCTGGAACGCCAGACCGATGGTTGCCGTAAGGACTGTGGTTGTCGCGATAAGCGATGTGACGTTGATCCTCAGGATTTCCTTAAGGAGAATCAGCGTCAGTACGACGAGGACAAGAGCCGTGATGATATTCTTGAATGCGGCCGGGAAGCTGCCCCGCTTCCACCGGACCACAAAAAGGTCACCGTATATATAGAGCCCGAGACGGAGCCCCGCGAAGACAAAAACCAGCCATGAAAGAAAATCGAGGGCATCAAAAATCACGGGATATCCAGCCGCGCCGAAACGCAGGAATATCTGCAGGGAAATGAATAATACGATCAGCTTAAGACCGGTACCGATGGGTTTTAGGAGGTCTGATTTTTTCGCGAGCAAGCCGATTGCGATGCTGCCCCCGACGTAAATGACGACACTAAGCGCCAGCGCCCATATCAGAGAACCCGTGAGAACGTGCAGGAAATCCATCGAATCCCCCCTGAAATATTAAAAACACGAAAAGGAAATGAAAATTTCGGACAGCTTCAGCCAACCTTAACTCCGCGCCCCCCCCTTCTCATTTTCGATTCTTTTATTGATCTCTCCCCACAGCTCCTTGATCCCCTGGCCGTTTTTGGCCGACGTAAGGATCAATGGCTCCATGATCGCCAGGTGGAAAAAGATTTTACGCCGCGCGCGCTCGGCTTCCTGACGGTTCAGCTTGTCGGCTTTGGTCAGTGCGTAGATCGCCGGTATATCATACTGCTTCAGCCATTCAGTCAGACGCGCATCACGTTCATCGGGTTCCCGTCGAACGTCGAGCAGCACGACGACAGCGCGTAATTCCGCAGTATGCTTCAAATAGCCTTCGATCATCGGCCTCCAGGAGTCGGTCACTGCCTGCGGAACGCGTGCATAACCGTATCCCGGAAGATCAACGAAATAAAATGCGTCGTTGATGATGAAAAAATTGATCAGCTGGGTTTTCCCGGGCGTGGAGCTTGTCTTTACCAGGTTTTTGCGGTGCAGGAGAGAATTGATGACGGATGATTTGCCCACGTTCGACCGCCCGGCAAAGGCGATCTGCGGCCGCCGATCATCGGGGAACTGTTTCGGGCCCGTAGCGCTCGTAACAAATTTGGCAGAAAGTATTTTCATGAAATTCAGAGGGCGCGATACGGCACCCAGAGGACAAAAAGAGAGGACAGCTGAACACGTTGCAATACTGACGTCTCCTGTCTGTCCTCTCCTGCCGTCTGGTTTAGGCTATCTTCTCGTAAATGAGCAGCGGCTCGGCTCCGTCATTGATCACCTCTTCGTTGATGATGCACTCTCTGATACCGGGCTGGGACGGGATATCGTACATTACGTTCAGCATGACGTCCTCGAGGATGGCGCGGAGACCACGTGCACCGGTCTTCCGGCTGATTGCCTTCTTGGCCACGGCTTCGAGCGCGCCATCGGTAAAGCGCAGCTTGCAGCCCTCGAGCCCCAGAAGCTTCTGATACTGTTTGATGAGGGCGTTCTTGGGACGCGTGAGGATGTCGATCAGGGCATTTTCGTCAAGCTCTTCGAGTGTGGCCACGACCGGCATACGGCCGATGAATTCCGGGATGAGCCCGTACTTGAGAAGGTCTCCCGGCTGCAGGTTGGAGAGCGTCTCGCTCAGCTTCCGCTCCATTTTGCTCTGGATATCGGCGCCGAACCCCATGGTCTTCTGGCCGATTCTCTGGTCTATGATGGAATCAAGGCCGACGAACGCGCCGCCGCAGATGAAGAGGATGTTCTTCGTATCTACCTGGATGAACTCCTGGTGCGGATGCTTGCGGCCGCCCTGCGGCGGAACACTTGCTACGGTGCCCTCAATCAGCTTCAGCAGCGCTTGCTGCACGCCCTCACCGGAGACATCGCGCGTGATCGAAGGGCTCTCGGACTTGCGGCTGATCTTGTCGATCTCGTCGATGTAAACAATGCCGCGTTGCGCGCGCTCCACGTCGTAGTTAGCGTTCTGGAGGAGCTTGAGGATGATATTCTCCACATCCTCGCCCACGTACCCAGCCTCGGTGAGCGTGGTGGCATCGGCGATGGTGAACGGGACATCGAGGATACGGGCCAGCGTCTGCGCCAGCAGGGTCTTGCCCACGCCTGTGGGGCCGATGAGGAGAATGTTGCTCTTCTGGAGTTCCACCTCGTCGCCGATCTCGTGCTGAACGCCGATCCGCTTGTAGTGGTTATGCACTGCAACCGACAGGATCTTCTTCGCGCGCTCCTGGCCGATCACGTAATCATCGAGGGTGCGCTTGATCTCCGCCGGCTTCGGCAGACGGGGTATCTTGGCTTCCTTTACCTCCTCCCACTCCTCTGCGATGATCTCGTTGCAGAGGTCGACGCACTCGTTGCAGATGAATACCGATGGGCCGGCAATGAGCTTCTTCACCTCGTCCTGACCTTTGCCGCAGAATGAGCACTTGAGCGGGGCGGCATGCTCTTTTTTCTCTTTGTCTGTCATGGTCACTTCTCCTTTGTGCCGCGAGCAGCTTTCTTCGTAATCACCTCGTCAACAATGCCGTACTGCCTCGCGTCCTCCCCGGACATGAAAAAATCACGCTCGGTATCGGTCGCGATCTTTTCAATTGGCTGCCCCGAATGATTGGCGAGGATCTGGTTGAGCGTATCCTTGAGCTTCAGGATTTCCTTGGCGTGGATCTCGATGTCTGATGCCTGGCCCTGAAATCCGCCGACCGGCTGATGGATCATGACGCGGGCGTGGGGAAGCGAAAACCGCTTGGTCTTGGTGCCGGAAGCCAGCAGCAAGGCCGCCATGCTTGCGGCCTGACCGATGCAAATGGTCGAGACTGGCGACTTGATATAGTTCATTGTGTCGTAGATCGCCAATCCCGCCGTGACGATGCCCCCGGGCGAGTTTATGTACAGATAGATATCTTTGTCGGGGTCGTCCGCCTCGAGGAACAGGAGCTGCGCAATCACTGTGTTCGCGACGATATCGTCGATGGGCGTACCGAGGAATATGATGCGGTCTTTGAGAAGCCGGGAATAAATATCATACGCCCTCTCGCCGCGGCTTGTCTGCTCGATCACCATGGGGATCAATGACATATTGTTATTTTCTCCTGACGTCTTTCTTTTATTCAATTATAACTCTTCTTTGCGCGAGAATGCAAGAGACCGAGGGTCTTTTCCTGTCTGAGCGAGGAACTCAGGTTGTCCAGGCCGCCATCGAGCGATTCATAGTATTTCTTGATCGCATCCACTGACTGGCCCGATGTCCTGGCCATAGCGGCAAGCGCGGAGGAGACTTCCTGCTCGCTCACTTCAACCTTTTCTTTCTCAGAGATGGCGTCGAGGATCAGCAGTCCCTTGACGCGCTTCTCCGCCAGCGACCTGTTCTCCTCGCGGAATTTGGAGATATCGAATGATTTCACATCGCCTCCCTGACGAGCAATGCGCGTGGCCTGCTGACGGGCCATGGCCTGCAGTTCACGATCCACCATACCGGAAGGAATATCGAAGGTATGGGCGTCCACAAGCTTCGACAGCAGTTCCTCGCGCTGAGCCGATGCTAGACCGTCCCGTTTCCGGGCCTCGAGGTCCTTCTTGATGCCTTCTTTCAATTCGTCCACGGATTTGTTGCCGCCGATGTCCTTAGCGAACTCATCGTTCAGCTCGGGAATTATCTTTTTCTTGATCTCCTTGAGCGTGACCTTGAATGTTGCGTCCTTGCCGGCAAGGTCCTTGTTGTTGTAGTCCGCGGGGAATGTTACCCGGACCTCCCGCGTCGCACCCTTGTCCATGCCGACAAGCTGGTCCTCGAAGCCGGGGATCAGTGTATTTGTACCCAAGGCCAGCATGTAATCGGACGCTTTGGCGCCGTCAATCGGCTTGCCTTCCCGGTATCCCTCGAAGTCGATGATCGCGGTGTCGGTCTTTTCGAGCTGTCGTCCTTCAACGACCTCGAGCTGCGCATACATTTCGCGGAGGTGGTCAATGGTCTTGCTTACCTCTTCGTCATTGACCGTGACGTCCTTCTCCTTCACCTCGATACCGTCGTATATCCCGAGTTCGATGTTCGGCCGGACCTCAACGGTAGCCGTGAAGCTCAGCGGCGAGCCTTTTGCCAAAGACGAAACATTATCGATCGCGGGCACGTCAACAGGGCTGAGATTGTGTTCCTGCAACGCCCTCAAATACGAATCTGAGATCAGACGGTTCATGACCTCGGACCGGACCTCTTCCCCATAGTGCCGTTCCACGACCGCCCTTGGGGCCTTTCCTGGGCGGAATCCCGGGATCCTGGCCTTCTTCGCCACATCCGAAATAGCCTTGTCCATCTCTTTGGCGACGGAATCTGGTGCGATCTCGATATTGAGTCTTTTCTTTACCGGACTGATGTTTTCGACGGCTACTTTCATGATCTACCACCTTATGCTTGAGAGTCTATAGGGTCTTCTGAGCCTAGTGAATTTTTAATTCGTGAAGATGTGTCGGGACAGGATTTTCAATATGCCGCTCGGCAGCAAGGGCCTACATTCTGCACTGTCTATTTGAATATGTGGTGCGAGAGGGGGGACTTGAACCCCCACGGTTGCCCACCAGATCCTAAGTCTGGCGCGTCTGCCAGTTCCGCCACTCTCGCCGCACGAACAAAGAGAGCAGTGAACGATAAGCAGCTCATGATCTCGCTGCCTGCTGCTCACTGCTCCCTTACAGTTTTATGGTGAGCCGTGAAGGAGTCGAACCTTCGACCCGCTGATTAAGAGTCAGCTGCTCTACCAACTGAGCTAACGGCCCGTAACGATTGATGATAGAACCGGGTGAAAAGCGGGTGTATTATACTTATCTTTGCTATTGTATGCAACAAGAAAATTAATGATTCAACCCGAGGAAACTGACTTGAGTCCTTTTTTATTCCCAATATTGCAATTATTAACGGCACCCGATACGAGCCGAACACACTCATTTACTCATGAACGATTCCCAGGGCGTGCCAGTCCCCTCCGGCATGTCCCCGACGCCGAGAGAGACCCACTCTGAAATTCCCGATGCCGCGGTTTCCCGCATGACGCCACGACCTAACGGGACGAATGCAGCTTCTCTTTTCTGTTTCTTGTGGATCTTATGGCGCGCCCGGCGGGAGTCGAACCCACGACCTTCGGCTTCGGAGGCCGACACTCTATCCAACTGAGCTACGGGCGCAACTTAGATCAAAACAGATAGCGTATTGTTCTGAACAACGGGAACAGGGCTGGCAGCCATGCAATTACTTGGCGCGCCCGGCAGGGCTCGAACCTGCGACCTGCGGATTCGAAGTCCGACGCTCTATCCAGCTGAGCTACGGGCGCGGAATCTACCGTATAAACAGTGAGACGGCCCGACTGGCCGTCTCACTCATAAAATTGGGGTGAGCGACGGGGCTCGAACCCGCGGCCACAAGGGCCACAACCTTGTGCTCTACCAGCTGAGCTACGCCCACCATGTGAAACCAATGTGAAAAAATGCAAAAAATCAAGAAAGCGCGATTGATATAAATGATACCTTAAAATCACGGACTTTTCTATTTAATTTTCTCAGTATTATGGCGCGCCTGAAGGGATTCGAACCCCTGACCCACAGCTTAGAAGGCTGTTGCTCTATCCACCTGAGCTACAGGCGCACGTGAGTTCATTGCTCTGAAGCTCATAGCTATGAACCTCGACTATGGGCCATGAGCAATAACTGGTCGGGGCGAGAGGATTTGAACCTCCGGCTTTCTGCTCCCAAAGCAGACGCGCTACCGGGCTGCGCCACGCCCCGAGGTACCTTACCGCTGTTTACCGCTTATCCCTGACCCGCAGCTCCTTTGATGTCGACAGTCTTTCTCCGTCAACCACGCCTGACAGTCAACGCCATGCTGATTGTCAAAGAACAAGATGGTAAATATATATAGCTAACGGGCAGTTAAAGAGCAAATAGAAAATCAGCGCCTTCTATCCCGTCGGAGCGACAGAGGTTTTTTACGGCGCAACTTGATAATACTCACGCCGCCTAGTGTTGTCAAGCTCTATATATCCGAAGAATATACATTTTCCCCTTTCACAGAGACAGAACTTCCACACGATTTTCGTCCGTTCAAACAGCTTTTCTCTTGTAATACCGCGTATTTTATACTATGATTACGGCTATGGAAGAGCGGATCGGGTCAGTGATACGGTTTTTCGAAAAAACATCCGTCGCGGCGGTCAAACTGGAGTTCGGCGACCTTTCCGTGGGCGATACCGTCCGCATCAAGGGGAGCAGTTCCGACTTCACTCAGAAGATTGAAATGATGGAGTTCGACCATCAGCCAGTGCAGAAAGCCATCCGCGGCCAGTTCACCGGCATAAAGCTCTCCCATCCTGTCAAGCCCTTCGACCTCGTGTACAAGGTCACTGGATAGATCGCCGGCCCAATGTTCATCTACATCATAAAACGCACGCTCCTGATGATCCCCATCCTGCTCGGCATCACGGTGCTGAGCTTCGGCATCATGCGCCTCGCGCCGGGGGGGCCTGCCGAGGCGCAGATGGAGTTCTCGGCCAAGGCGTCGGCCGAAGCCCGGGAGCGTCTCAGGAAACTCTACGGCGCGGACCAACCCTTCTACAAACAGTATGCCACGTGGCTCAAGAAGTTCATAACACTTGATTTCGGCGAGGCCTTTGCCGATGGACGCAAGGTCAAGGACAAGATCTTGGAACGCCTTCCGATCACGCTCACGATCAACCTGCTCTCCCTCGGGCTCGTACTCCTGATCGCGATACCTATCGGCATCATGTCAGCAACACGACAATACTCGTTCATTGATCGGTTCACGACAGTCTTCGTCTTTGTAGGTTTTTCCACGCCCTCGTTCTGGCTCGCACTCCTGCTGATCTACATGCTCGGCGTGCAATGGGGCTTGCTTCCCATTTCGGGCATCCAGAGCCTGGATACGGCAAGCCTGACGTTCTGGGGCAGGATTTCGGACTGGGGTAGGCACCTGATCCTGCCGGTCCTTGTATCGGCCTTCGGCGGGCTGGCAGGGTTCTCACGCTACGTCCGGAACAACATGCTCGAGGTATTGCGCCAGGACTACATTCGTACCGCTTGGGCCAAGGGACTTCCGGAAAAAATAATCATTTACAAGCACGCGCTCAGGAACGCGCTCATGCCCGTGATCACCATTCTCGGCCTCTCGCTCCCCGGCATCATTGGCGGCAGCGTAATCATGGAAACGGTCTTCAGTATCCCCGGCATGGGCCTGCTCCTGTATCAGGCGGTATTCTCGCGCGACTACAACCTCGCTATGGGAATCCTCGTGCCGGCGGCATTTCTGACGATGCTCGGCAATTTCCTTGCCGATATTGCGTATGCCTTTACGGACCCGAGGGTGAGATTGCGTTGACACGCGCACATATCAAGCTCGAAGCGCAATATATCGCATGCGGACCTTAGATCCTGGCCTGCGCTTTCTATCCTGGAAGGCGGTAATTCATGGCCAGGATTTCATGCTACAGCCGCAGGTCTGACACGCATGCCGGGCATCCGCCGGCGTTAAGATAAGAAACAGGAGTACGAATGGCGATCAGCTCTGAGTCCTTCACCTCCCAAACTTTTCATTACCTCATGAAGAACCGGCTTGCCGTCATTGGCGGGATACTGGTGCTGCTCGTCTTCATCCTGTCCATATTTGCGCCGCTGATCGCCCCTTATAGCCCATCCACCATCGACATCAAAAACATCCTCGTCGGGCCGAGCATATCGCACCCGCTCGGAACCGACGACCTGGGCAGGGACGTGCTTTCTCGCATGCTCTGGGGCGGAAGGATCTCTCTTGAGGTAGGGTTCGTAGCCGTCGGGATTGCCACAGTCATAGGCATCCTTCTGGGCTCGATTGCAGGCTACTACGGCGGTTGGGTCGACAGCCTCATCATGCGGGCAGTCGACATCATGCTGAGCATCCCGACGATTTTTCTGGTGCTGGCCGTCATTGCAATCCTCGAGCCGAACATCATCAACATCATGGCCGTGATCGGGCTTACGAGCTGGATGGAGCCGGCCCGGCTCATCCGTGCGGAGTTCATATCTCTTAAGGAGCGGGAATTCGTGATCGCCGCCCGCGCCATAGGCTCCTCCGACAGACGCATCATCATGAAGCACGTTCTGCCGAACGGGCTCTCGCCCATTCTCGTGTCAGCGACCCTGGGCATCGGCGGAGCCATCCTTATCGAGTCGGCGTTGAGCTTCCTCGGACTCGGCGTTCAGCCGCCTACGCCGAGCTGGGGCAGTCTGCTCTCCTCGGGCAAGGACAATATAGAGATTGCCTGGTGGCTCTCGGCTTTCCCCGGCCTCGCGATCCTCATCACCGTGCTCGGTTACAACCTCCTCGGCGAAGGCATCCGCGATGCCCTCGACCCGAGGCAGCGGGAGTAGATTGCTCAAACTCCTGCTGCACGCAGTTTTCATGCATCGGGGAGTTCGGGGAATAGGGTTATAATATCATTATGACCATGGTGATCATTGATTACGCGCATCTGTACTACAAGGCGATCGCGCGCACCGAGGTCCCTCCGGTGATGAGCGGCAAGTTCGTCCAGATCCGGAACGAGGCCACGGAATATCTTGTCTTCTCGCCCAAGGAGTTCACGAAGTATCATGCCAACATCGTTGAGCGGTTCTGTCTCGATAAGGGAGTTGAGGGGTTCTATGACTCCGAAGGCAAGCGGTACGTCATCCCCGATCGTGCGTGGTCGGTCGCCGGCGGCGGAAAATACGAAATCGATACGAAGAGAAAGACCATCAAGCTCTACGACAACTCGATGGCCTATGGGAAATTCGAAATCGAGGGGCTGAAGAAAAAGATGCTTTCTCTGCCCGCGTTCTCTGCCTTCATGGTCCGCATCGAATAGCTCAATCCTGTTTCTTCTTCATGAGCGCCTGCTGCCTTGCCTTCCTCTTATTCGACCGATATCTGTCCACAGCCTTCGTATGCGCATTGAAATCCGTGGTGAAATAGTGGCTTCCATCGCCCTGCGCCACGAAGAAGAGATAGTCCACGGGTTCAGGATACAGCGCAGCGAGGATTGCGCCTTGGCCGGGGTTTGCGATTGGCCCGGGCGGTAAGCCCTTGTGGAGATACGTGTTGTACGGGGAATGCCGCTTGAGATCCTGCGCCGATACTTTCGTGACCCATGCCTTGGTCCCGTAAACAGCTGTCGGGTCTGCCTGAAGCCTCATGCCCTTCCTTAACCGGTTGTGGTACACCGCGGAGATGAGCTTTCGCTCAGAAGCCACTTTGGCCTCTTTCTCCACAATCGAGGCCAGCGTAATGATCTGCTGCTCGGTAAACCCGAGTTCCTTCGCCCGGGCGCGGTAGCTGTCGTCAAACACTGCCTTGTAGCGCTGAACCATCTTCTTCGGGATATCCTCGAGTCTGATGCCTTTGGGGAAAAAGTAGGTGTCCGGGTACAGGTAACCCTCGAGCGTATCGGCATCAACGCCGAGTGAATGGACGTAGTCCTTGTTCTTCACCAGGTTGATGAACTCCTGCGGATCGGAGATGAGGGGTGTGCCGGTTAGTGTCCATCCAATCTGATAAAGATTGTATCCCTCGGGGACCACGATCTCGTACTCGATGATCTTGCCTTTCCTGAGAGCCTCCAGCACCTCCCACATGCTCATGTTCGTGTTCATCCCGTAATAGCCCAGACGCACCTTGCGGCTGATGCCTTGGAGCCTGCCGATGATCTCGAAATACCCGCGGTAGCGGATAATGCCCTCTTTCTGGAGCATGCCCGCAATAGCCTTGAAACTCATGCCTTCGGTCACCTGAACTTCAACCCACACCTTTTCCCTTGACGGGGGGACGAACAGGGCAATATAAAAATGGACAATGACTGTGAGCATGATCGTGGCAATCAGGAACGACGGCCACGGGTGTTTCTTGACCCATTTCTGGACGCCCAACCATCGGGAGATCAATGCCTTTTGTGGTCTTTCCTTCTCCATGCAGATTTCTTACCTACAGCTGCCCCGACCGCAGGATGCCGATGAGGATCCATATCCCGAAGAGCGCAGCAATTACATACCCGATCAGCCCGAACGTCGGCAGACCGAAGAGCGTCGGCCCCGCCCCCGAATGGATGATGATGGAGGACGCCATGATTATTGCAGCGGTTATGACGCTGAACGCGATTCGGTTGCTCGCCTTGTCCAGGTCCCGAATCAAGTGCTGGAGTCCCTCGTGATGAAGGATCATGTGGACGTCGTTCCGCAGGATCTTCCTGACCACGTTCCGCAGCTGGCGCGGCATTTGGGATACCATGTCGGAAATTTCCGCCACGTTTTTCTGCATGGTCCGGGCGTACCTGAAGGGACTGTGGCGTTTGCGGATCAGGTCCGCCACGTAGGGCCTCGCGGCCTCGATATAGTCAAACTCGGGATCGAGCTGCCTCAATATGCCTTCCAGCGTTATGAGCGCCTTGTCGATGAGGTACAGGTTCTGCGGAAGACGCAGGTGGTACCGGAGGAGGATATGGGTCACACGGTCCACGTAGGCCCCAAAATCGATCTGCCTCACCTTCATCCCGTAATAAGGTTCGAGAAGCTCCGTAAAGTCCTCCTTGAGCTCCCGCTGGAAGCGTTCGAGGTCAACCACCTCGTCCGAAACGAATCCCAGGTTCACGTACTGCCGGACCAAGGCATCATAATCGTGGTTCACCAGGGCCAGAAAGGAGTTGGCGAAGTATTCCATATTTTCCTCGCTCACCCTCCCCACGATCCCGAAATCGACAAGGGCTAGCCGTCCGTCATTGAGCACGAAGATGTTGCCGGGATGGGGATCTGCATGGAAGAACCCGTCCTGGAAGACCATCTGGAAGAAAGCAGCGGCACCCTTCTTTGATAGCTCCCCGCGGTCGAAACCCATGCGTTCTATGGCGCCAAAATCATCGATGCGGACACCCTCGAGTTTCTCCAGGACCATCACCCGCTTGCTCGACAGATCGGCATGGACCTCGGGAATGTAGAGGATGTCGCTCTTCTCGAAGTTTTTCCTGAGTTGCGCGGCGTTCGAGGCTTCTATGAAGAAATCCATCTCCCGGCTTATGGTTCGCGCAAACTCCTCGACGATGCCCTTGGGATTGTAAACGGCCACATCAGGGACGTACATCTCGATGAGTTCGGCGAGTCCGCGCAGAATGCTGATGTCCCGTGAGATGATCCGGTCGATGTTGGGCCGCTGGACCTTGACTATCACTTCGGTGCCGTCGCTGAGAACCGCCCTGTGGACTTGTGCGATTGACGCAGCCGCGATGGGGACTCGGTCGAACTGCGCAAAGACCTGCTCTATGGGCGCGCCTAGATCTTTTTCGATGATCGTCTTGACATCATCGTATGGAAAGGGAGAGACTGAGTCGGTAAGCTTGACAAGTTCCTGGGCATACTCTATGGGCATCATGTCCGGCCTGCAGGCCAGCACCTGCCCGAGTTTGATGAAGGAGGGACCCAGTTCCTCGAATACGAGTCGTAGCCGTTCCGGCGCGTTCAGCCGGTGTTCTGGGAGGGGCTGCTTGAACGTCAGTACCCGCCTGCCGACGGAGATGAACCGCTGCAGGCCGAGCTGCTCCACGACATGGCCGAACCCGTGCCGGGACGCCACCATGATAATCTGCCTGATCCTGGGTATGTCCCGGTAGTGTCTTCTCCAAAAGCCCAAAAGAGACATTGGTATTGCGGGGCCGCGAGCTACGCCCCGCCTTTCCCTTCGCCTCCCTCAAGCTTCGTAAGCCTTGCGGAGATGTTCTGGAGCTTCTTCTCGACTTTCTCGAGGTCGCCGCGGGTAGGGATGTTGAGTTTCTCAAAGGCGGCCGACATGGCGTCCTTGACCTTGTGGTCCATATCCTTGGTGCTCTCCTCGGCCTTGGAGACCCATTCCTTCACCAGCGATGCGCCCTCGCTTTTCGAAAGCTCTCCAGCCTTAACCAGATCATCGATGAACTCCTTGGCCTTTTCCTGCGCGCCAAGTCCTGCCAGCATAGCCTTCTTGATAATCTCTGAAACCGTCATGATCTCCTCCTCCCTTGGTTGTCCCGCTGCCGCACGGATCCTCATGCCTTCTTAGTTATAGTATACAACGCCCCGAGCGCCGCGTCCAGCTTAGCCGGGTCTTTTCCTCCGGACTGCGCCAACTCGGGTTTGCCGCCTCCGGTGCCGCCGAGGATGCCCGCCATCTCTTTGATGATCCGGCCCGCGTGGAACCGGTTCGTGAGATCTTTCGTGACCATCACGATAAGGCTCACCTTCCCGTCCTTTACCGAGCCGAGCGCCAGTATGCCGGAGTCGAGCTTGTCACGCAGCTTGTCGCCGAAGTCGCGAAGGTCCTTCGGGTCCATCCCGTCAACGCGCTTTGCAAGCACCTTAATTCCGTTGATCACCTGCGCGCCGCCGACCACGTCGTCCGCCTGAGACGACTGGAGCTTGTGCTTGAACTGGTCTATCTCCTTTTCAAGGCTCTTCACCTGAGCCACAAGTCTCTCCACGCGCGCAACCACGTCGGACTCCGACGCCTTGAGCATTTGGGCGATATCCACGATTCTCTGTTCCTCGCCCTTAAACGCCCGGTACGCATGCCTGCCGGCCACGGCCTCTATCCTCCGGACACCCGCGGCGATGCCCACCTCGGAGATGATCTTGAGCACGCCGATGTCGCCGCTCGCATGGGTGTGCGTACCGCCGCAGAGCTCTTTGCTCACGTCCTTGACCGTGACGACCCGCACCTTGTCTGCATATTTTTCGTCGAACAGGGCCATTGCTCCGGAGGCGACCGCCTGGTCAACGTCCATTACCGCTGTCTCCACGGGGTGGTTTTCGATGATGTAATCATTGACGAGTTCTTCGATCCTGTTCAGTTCCCGGTCAGTCAGCGCCGCATAGTGCGAGAAGTCGAAGCGAAGCCGGTCGGGTGCCACGAGCGAGCCCGCCTGTTTGACATGGTCACCGAGCACGTACCGGAGCGTGGCATGGAGCAGGTGCGTGGCGGTGTGGTGTCGAGCCGTATCGCCCCTGCTTTCCTCGTCCACCCGTGCGAGCACCGTGTCACCGACCTTGAGGGTGCCCTTCCTGAGCCTGCCCCGATGAACGATGAGATCCTCGTAGGGTTTTACGGTCCCGTTTACCGAGAATTTGGAGCCTTCGCCGAGAAGATCCCCCTTGTCTCCCACCTGCCCGCCGGATTCGGCGTAGAAGGGCGTGCGGTCCAGGATGATCTCGGCATCGTCGCCCTCATGCGCCTCCGCGGCCTTTTTGTCTCCCTTAATGATGGCCACGATCTGGCCGTTATCTTGAAGTATATCATAACCCGTGAATGCCGGCTTGCGAATGCTGCCGGCAACCTCTCTATACACGGGGTTTATCTTTGCCTCTCCCGATCCGGCCCAAGCCGCCCGAGCCTTATCTCTTTGCTCCTGCATGGCCTTATGGTATCCTTCCTCATCAAGCCGCAGGCCCGTGTCCCGGGCCATGTCCGCGACCAGATCGAGGGGGAAGCCGAAGGTATCGTAGAGCTTGAACAGCACATCGCCGGGGATCTCGTCCTTGTTCTCTGCTTTGATTTTCGCGACCGTCTCGTTCAACAGCGCGATGCCCGAGCTGAGCGTCGTGGCAAAACGTTCCTCTTCGAGCAGAACGACCTTGGCAACATGTTCACGGGTGTCAACGAGTTCAGGATAGGCTTCGCGCATCCCGTCAACCACTACTCCTGTGAGTTTGTACAGGAACGGCTTGTCGATACCGATGAGTCTGCCGTATCGGCTTGCCCTGCGGATCACGCGCCGGAGCACATAACCCCTGCCCTCGTTCGAGGGGAGCACGCCGTCAGAGATCAAAAAAGTCATTGCCCGGAGGTGGTCGGCAATCACCTGGTAGGAGATGTCCGCCTGCTGGTCCTTATGGTACGGCACGCCTGCAAGCGTTGCAATCTGTTTGATGATCGGTCGGAACAGGTCGGTCTCGAAATTGCTCTTGACGCCCTCCACCACGGCAGACAGCCTCTCGAGCCCCATACCCGTGTCGATGCTCGGCTTGGGCAGGGGCGCGAGTGTCCCCGATGCGTCCCGGTTGAACTGCATGAACACAAGGTTCCAGATCTCAAGATAGCGGTCGCAGTCGCATCCCACGGCGCACTCCGCCTTCCCGCATCCGATCTCGGGCCCCTGGTCGATGATGATCTCGGAGCAGGGGCCGCAGGGACCGGTGTCGCCCATCTGCCAAAAGTTGTCCTGTTCGCCGAGACGCACGATGCGGTCGGGAGGGACCCTGGCCACGTCCTGCCAGAGCTTGAACGCCTCGTCGTCATCCTTGTAGATCGTGACCCAGAGCTTCTCCTTCGGAAGCCCTATGACAGTCGTCAGAAACTCCCAGGCGAAGGTGATTGCTTCCTTTTTAAAGTAGTCGCCGAACGAGAAGTTGCCAAGCATCTCGAAAAAAGTGTGGTGCCGCGCAGTATGTCCCACATTCTCGAGATCGTTGTGTTTGCCGCCGGCGCGCATGCACTTCTGACTCGTCACTGCGCGCTTATACTCCCGCGCTTCCTCTCCGAGGAACACGCTTTTGAACTGCACCATGCCTGCGTTCGTGAACAGGAGCGTGGGGTCGCTCCGGGGGACGAGAGCCGAGCTCGGCACGATCTTGTGCCCCCGCGCCGCAAAGTAGTCTAGAAAAATCTTCCGCAAATCGTTTGCCTTCAAGTCACACTCCTTATGTCGGATCAAACTTAAATAACCGCAGATGAATACGGTGGGAAACCGGTTACCAATGATGCGCCCTGAGGATGGGTGCCTGTGTTGATCGCCTGTCTCTGCGGAACACCTGCTTTCGACTATCTGTTGTCTCGAAGTCAGTCAGTATTCTTCAAGATGTCCCAGATTACTCCGTGCGAAAATCCTTTTCTTTCCAGGAAACCCGCAATCCGTCTGCGCCTTGTCTCTCGGTCGAGGTCTTTCATCATTGTGAGCTTCCTCTTGGCCGCTTTTCTCGCAGTTTCAGTTTCGACATCAGCGGTCAGAACGCCGGCCAGCGCCCGGCGGACGGTCTCACGGTCAACGCCTTTGTCTCTCAGTTCCCTTTCGATCCTGTGCCTGCCTAGCCCGCGGAGTCTAACCCTGCTCTGTACCCATTGATCCGCGAACTTCTCATCATCGATGTATCCGAGCCGGACCAGTTGGGAAAGGACCGTACGAACAGCGTCATGCCCAAATCCCTTGTCGCGCAGCTTCTTCTCGACCTCTGCATGACTTCTGGGCCGGTATGAGAGATAGCGGTAGGCGACGTTTTTTGCTCGGACACCTTCTTTGTCATTCGCGTCATCCATTCACCGCGTCCCCGCACGTGCCCTTCTACTTGTCCCCGAACCGGTCTATCTTGAAGTCAGTGTCCTGCGACCCGCCGGTGTACTCCTTCGCCTCTTGTTCCTTCGGCGCGGGCCTCCCTGGGCCGGCCGGCCTCGGCGCCGTCCCTCCTGCCGGTTTGGCGGCTCTTTTTCGCAGATCCTCCTCCTCCTCGGCCATGTCGCTCGTGGACTGGACGCCCTTGACCTTGAGCGCAAAGTCATCGGGGTTGCTCGCGGTCATGATCGCCTCTTCATACGTGATCACGCCCTTCCTATAGAGCACAAGGAGCGACTGGTCGAAGGTTTGCATTCCGTAATGAGACATCCCGGCTGCAATGATCGACGGTATCTGACGGGTTTTGGCATCGTCGATGATCGCCTCGCGCACCGACATCGTCCCGAGCATTACCTCGACAGCCGGCACGCGCCCGTTGCCGTCCGCTCTGGCGACGAGACGCTGCGAGATAATACCTTTGATCACCGAGGCAAGCTGCATCCTTACCTGCTTCTGCTGATACGGAGGGAAGACGGTGATGATGCGGTTGACGGTCTCGGCTGCATCCAGGGTGTGCAGGGTGGAGAGCACGAGGTGGCCGGTCTCGGCTGCGGTTAGCGCCGTAGAGATGGTCTCGAAGTCCCTCATCTCGCCCACGAGGATCACATCAGGGTCCTGACGCAGGGCGCTCCGCAGAGCTTCGCTGAATGAAAAAGTATCGGTGCCGATCTCGCGCTGGTTGACTATGCTTTTCTTGTCCCGGTGGAGGAACTCAATGGGATCCTCGATGGTGACAACGTTCGCCGTCCTGGAAGTGTTGATGTAATCGATCATCGACGCAAGAGTGGTCGATTTTCCGCTTCCGGTCGTTCCCGTCACCAGGACCAGTCCGCGCTGCTCCTGAGCCACCTTTAACAGCACCGCGGGGAGCATGAGCTCCTCAAAATTCAGTATCTTCATCGGAATCTGGCGGAAGACCATCCCAACGCTGCCGCGCTGCTGGAACACGTTCACGCGGAAACGGCCCAGCCCCGGCACGGCATAGGCCATATCGAGCTCGTTCTTTTCCTTGAACTTCGCTTTCTGGCTCGCGTTCATGATGCCGGACGCGATGCCAACGGCATCTTCCTGGGTGAGCCTCTTCTCGGCCTCGATGGGGGTCAGCTTCCCGTCGATCCTGAGAATCGGCGGATTCCCCACTTTGATGTGCAGGTCTGATGCCCGCTTTTCAAAAGTGAGCTTGAGCAGTTCATTCAGGTTCATTTACGCCTCCATGTGTTTCTCCGACTTTTGACCTTTCGCGGCTTTGCCTCCGCGCTCTCCAGCGGCCGAATCCTTGTCCCTGGCAGAGGCGCTGCCCTCCGCCACTTGCGCCACTGCGGCCGGCAGGCCAGCGGACTGCCGCACTTTGAGCTCGATCTCAGACGCCATATCGGGATGCCCCGCAAGGAACTGCTTGACGTTCTCCCGTCCCTGGCCGATACGCGTGCCGCCGTAGGAGAACCAGGCGCCGCTCTTCTCAACGATATTCTTATCGGCACCCATGTCGATGATCTCGCCGATCTTGGAGATCCCTTCGTTGAACATTATATCAAACTCAGCGGACCTGAATGGCGGCGCGATCTTGTTCTTTACGACCTTCACCTTCACCCTGCCGCCGGTCACGTCCTCGCCTTCTTTGATCGCTGAGACCTTCCGGATATCGAGCCGCACCGAGGCGTAGAACTTCAGAGCGTTGCCGCCGGTCGTCGTCTCGGGGTTGCCGAACATCACGCCGATCTTCATTCGGATCTGATTGATGAAAATAAGCGTTGTCGCAGACTTGCTGATCGCGCCCGTGAGCTTTCTCAATGCCTGGCTCATGAGCCTCGCCTGGAGCCCCATGTGTGCATCTCCCATCTCGCCTTCGATCTCGGCCCGCGGAGTCAGTGCTGCAACGGAGTCCACGACGATGACGTCGATGGCACCGCTCCGAACGAGGGTCTCCGTGATCTCGAGCGCCTGCTCTCCGGTGTCCGGCTGCGAGATCAGCAGGTCATCGGTACGTACCCCGAGCTTGCGCGCATAGGCGACGTCGAGGGCATGCTCCGCATCGATGAAGGCCGCCTGGCCCCCGGCCTTCTGCGCTTCGGCGATAACATGGAGCGCGAGCGTGGTCTTTCCGGAAGACTCGGGGCCGTAGATCTCGATGATCCTCCCGCGCGGAACACCGCCCACGCCGAGTGCGATGTCCAGGCCGAGGGAGCCCGTTGATATGGCGGGAATCCCTGCCGGGACCTCCTCCTTGCCCAGCCGCATGATGGATCCTTTGCCGAACTGCTTCTCGATCTGGCCCACCGCCAGTTCCAGCGCCTTCAACTTGTCCTTGTCAGCCATTACGAATCTCCTTTCGCCGCAGCCGCGGCTCATCAAATCGAATTTGAATTTAAATTTATTTTAAATCCGCCCTCGCGATTTCCGAATACACCGCCCCTGACGGTTTTAACTCGCTCTTCATGAGGCTGATGTGGTCCACCTCAAACCCGGCGAGCCGTATATCCTTGATGCCGTCTATCGCCTTCTGCCAAGAGAATCGTGGCCGGAGATATTTGATCCTCGCCAGCGTCAGATGAGGCGAAAAGGCCCGTTCTTCCCGGTCGAACCCTATCGCTGTCATCGAATCCTCTACCGAACGCCAAAGGGCCTCAAGCTTGTCAATGTCTCCCGACACCCCGAGCCAGACCACGCGGGGATTCTTCGAGTTCGGAAAGGCGCCTGCACCGCCTATCTCCAGCCGGAACCTGCCCATGTCACCGACGGCGCGGGTCAGGGTGTTCTTGATCTCGTCGATCTTCGCTTCCATCACCTCGCCCAGGAACTTGAGCGTCAGATGAATCCCTTCGGGTCTGGTCCACCCCGCATCTGCGCCGGAGCGCTTGAGCTGCTCCTGGGCCTTCTCCATTTCCTTCTTGATCCCATCAGGGATCTCTACGGCTATGAAGGTCCTCATGCTCGAAAATCTCCGCCACCGAAACACGCGTCATAGAGTCAAAAAATCAATATTTACTCCTCGCACCCTGATGCCATTGCGGCTGAAACCATGGATCTTTTGTCTACCCGATGAGATACCTTCTCACCATATCCAGCGCCATCTGGGACGCCTTCATACGCACCTGCTCCCTGTTTCCCAGGAACCTGTATTCATCAGTCTTGACTCCCTGAGCACTCGCGAGCGCCGCGTACACAAGGCCAACGGGCTTCAGCTCGGTGCCGCCGCTGGGGCCTGCAATACCGGTGACCGCAAGCCCGAGGTCCGTTTTAGCCGTCTGCCTGATCCCCTGCGCCATGGCCGCCGCCACCTCGCTGCTGACCGCGCCGCAACGCTCGATCAATTCTCCAGGCACTCCGACCATCTCGGACTTCGAGACATTGCTGTACACGACGACACCCCGTTCGAAATATTCCGAGCTCCCGGCGATATTCGTGATACGCGCTCCGATCAGACCGCCAGTGCAGGATTCGGCGACCGAGAGCTTAATCCTGCGTTGTTTCAGGAGTGCGCCCACCACCTCTTCCATAGACAGACCATCCACGCCGTAGATGACATCGCCGAGCCTTCCCCGTATCGCCGTCTCCGTGATGTCCACGATCGACTGAGCCCGTTCAGCATCGGACTCCCTGGCGATGATGCGGATGTCCACGCCCGTCTCCTTTGCCGTAAGCCCCACTGCCGGCGCCTCGCGCTTCATGATGTCCTGTATGGCCTGATTTACCGCTGACTCGGACATGCCGCAGGTGTGCAATATCCTGCGTTTGATGAATGCCTTGCCGCCGAACCGCTCCTCAAGGGCCGGCTTGAGCCCCTCTCTGAACATTGCCGTCATTTCCTTGGGGACGCCGGGGAGGACAGCGATGAACGTGCTCCCCTCGTCAAGAAAGAAGCCAGGCGCTGATCCCACCGGATTCTGCAGGAGCCGCGCACCCGCGGGGATCAATGCCTGTCGGTCGTTCGCAATCGCGTACTCCCTGCCCCTCCTGGAAAGCATGGCACGGATGGCTTTAAAGGCATCCTCGTTCAGCACCAGGCGCCGCTTGACGATCTTCGCAATCACTTTTCTGGTAATGTCGTCCTCGGTCGGGCCGATTCCGCCGGTAATTATGACAACATCGGCCCGACACATGGCCCTGCGGAGCGCCTCTTCCATGTCCTTCTCATCATCTCCGACCACAGTCTTGAAAGCCGTTTCAAGGCCTATGAGCAGGATCTCTTCCGAGAGGAAAAGGGCATTGGTTTCGGACACACCGCCGGACAGAAGTTCGGTCCCTGTAGCTATGATTTCTGCGCGCATGCAAAAGCACCTCTGCGGAGAGCAGAGCGCATGAGCATAGATCCTTTCGCTCCGCACCGCGCTCTCCGCCCTTTGCGGTCATACATTAAACGCTTCAGCAACGATCCTGAGCACAAGGTTCGTATACACTCCGGCCCCGATATCATCGAACATAATCCCGACGCCTCCGTGGAGATTCTGAAGCCGCTTCAGAGGATAGGGTTTCATAATATCAAAGAACCTGAAGAGAACGAATGCCGCGATGATGAAAACCCATGTCCCGGGCAGCATGGCCGCAGAAACAAGATATCCGGCGATCTCGTCGATTACAATGGATGGGTGGTCCTTCTTCCCGAGCAGTCCCTCGGCCTGGCCCGCGATCCAGGTCCCGATAAGAACAATCAGAATGCAGGACAGAACGTAGGCACCGGGCGAAAGCCGTCTCATCCACAAATAGGCGAGCACGCCCACTGCTGTACCAGCGGTCCCAGGCGCCATGGGAGCCCTGCCGCTGTACGCCCCTTGGGCCATGAAGAGGACGACCTCTCTCGTGAATCTGTTCATCGCATGCAATCCCGAAAGACCGTATATTGTAGCATCGGCTAACATCATCCGTCAACGAAAATTGGCCCTCACAACAGTTCGTAGACCCATACTGTTCCATCGCTCCGACTCTCCTCGTTTCGCTTGACGAGCCGTTTCTTGTGCAGGTTCAGGAGCCGGGTGCCGCTCGTATTTGTTTCGAGTTTCCTTGCATCCGCGAGGTCCTTGGCGGTCGCTTTTCTCCGCACGGAGATAAAAGCAAGAGTGTCCTTGAGATAGTTGTTCAGGTTCCCCAAAACGATCCTGCCGCCGTCCTTCATCGAGGCCATGACCGCCAGGTCCTTCCGCTCGAGGGCCACCTCGATGTTCTCCTTCTGGTTTTCGTTCAGCCCTGTGAGGATAAGATACTTGTCGCCGTATTCGCCGCCTAAAAGGCGCGATACGAGCTTCGCCACGATCTCGTCTGCGCATGAATAGTCTATGATCCCGATTTTCGCAAAATCGAGCCCAACGACAGCCCCGTCCGGCTCCTTCTCCATGCCCCGCTCGATCCGTCTTCTGATTTTTTCCCCCGACGGCCGCGTCACGAGGTCCTTCGAGCCATTCACGAGCTCTTCTTTGAGGAATTTATAGAGGTCGTATCTGATCATCTTCGCATCGGGATCAAACAAATTCAATTGAATCAATTGAACCATATTTCCCATATTTTGTCAAGGGAATTTTTGAAGCATAGGATCAGCCAATAATCATGCCGGGTTCGTGCGGGCAGGACGGGCGATCAGAGTGCCAAGAGGGAGCAGCAATAGATTTACACCTCCGGAAGGAGGATATTGATCTGCGCACCGGGGAAGCGGGTTAGGTTCCGCTCCTGTCCCCTGCCCCGGGCCCATGTGGGTATGATGCAGAGACGGGCCGTGCCTGAGCGGATGGAGAGCTTGCCCTGCCATTGATTGACGAATCTGCGGACAGCGGCTAGGCCGTGGCCGCGGCCCTCTTCCTCGTACCGGGACGCCCCATGCAGGAGCGCCTTGTCGATGGCCTCAAGGTCGCTCCGCAGTTTGAACCTGCCGGCCAGGGACTTCCGAAACCCGATGCCCGCGTCCATGACTGCGATCTTGACCACGTTCTTATTCATGCTCTGGAACCGGTACTTTTGGATGCCCACGAATCCTTTGCTCTCGCTGTGTTCAATGATGTTCTGGCAGACCTCGGAGAGGGCCACGATGAAACCGTCGATGGCGCGATCGTTGTAGCCCAGGTGGGTGGCGAGGATGGCTTGGGCGCGGTCTCTTACCTTCCCGACGATGTAGTGGATATCGTTGGATTGCTCAATAGGAGTGATCTCGAGCAATACATCGGAATCGGGGTTGCGCTGATATTTCTCAGGTGCATCAGAGGAGTGTTCAAGAGAAAAATAACGGCCCGCGTGGGTAAAGAAGTCCATGCGTTCGAGGTACTTGAGGACCTCACCGGACCTCGGAAGAACAACAGCCTTCCGTACGTCTTCGCATGTGCAGAGTTCGCCGATCTCGAGGAGACCCAGCATGCCATAGGGGTCGATGAAGGAGACGTCGCTGAGATCAATCTCTTCGGAGTGGATAAAGGTTTGAAGCGTCTGCTCAAAGGTTTCTTCGGTGAGTCGGGTCATACCAAAAAGGAAGTTGAGGGGGGAACCAATCTGCCGCGACGCCGCTAAGGACAAAAATCCTCATGCGTTCTCTTTGAGGACAAGGCTCTTCGCGGCGGCGCGGTTAATCCTGACCTGCCTGTTCAGCTCATTTCTTTCACTTCGCCGCTCTTAAGCTGCACTCCCCCGTCCGTCCCCTGCGGAACGCAGCACTTGATGGCATCGAATGCCAGGAGAATGCGCTTTTCCTTCTCAATGCGATCGAGGGCAAGAGGTTTGGTTTCCGTTTCAGCGAGGATTCGGACAAGCTGTCCCTTGACAGGAATGGCGCCGAAGCCCTCTCCGATCACCTTGCCGGTCGCTACATCGATGACCTCCGCGTTCTCCGGGTCAGCAACGACCGCAATCGGGACAGGGGGTGAGGCTATTACCCTCGCAGCGGCAACGGCCTGCCGCTGCCGGGAGTCCAGCGAGCCCGCTGCACACTTAACGATCATGGCCTTCATACCGTCGACTGAAACGATAAAATCCACCGAGGACATGGCTGCTCCCCCGCCGAGTTCCACCTCGAAGGCCACGCCTCTTTGGACATCATCCGGTCGATACCCCTTCTTTTCGAGAAGAAGGTATGCGATCATTTTCCGTGCCTCGGCGGCCAGGTTCTCGCCGTCCTCAATCTCCTGTGCCAAAAGCTGTCGTATCTTATTCACGCGCGATTCGACGTCGTCATCCATGGTACGCCCCTATTTCTTTTTCCCCGTTTTCCTGCCTTTGGCCCCGCTGCCCGAGGCCTTCCTTGTTGATTTGGCCGCGGTCTTCTTCCTTGCCGCCTTCGGAGCGGCCTTTTTAGATGCCTTCTTTTTCGGAGCAGGTTCCGAAGCAGCTCTCATCGTCGTTTTTCCCGCTGTCTTTCCTGATGACTTCCCGGGCTTCAACGTTTCCTCGCGTGGACGCGCCGCACGCTTTGTGAGCGCCGTTGTTCCCGCAGAGGCTGTAATGGAGGGAATCTGCAATGGTCTTTCCGGCAGAATGCCGAGAATATCACGCTCCCGCACCAGTATGCGCTCCTCACCATTTATTTTATAGGTCTGCCCCGCATACTGCTCGTAGAGCACATGGTCGCCCGGCTTTACTGTCGTGGAAAAAAATTTGCGCTGCTTCTCTTCCTTCGTCTTCTTGCCGCGTTTCTTCTCCTCATACGCCCCCGGCCCGACGGCCTCAACCACCCCTTCCTGCGGCTTGACCTTCGCCGTGTCCGGGATATACAGGCCACCGGCGGTCCTTTCATCACCTGTCGAGGGCAGAATCACGGCCCAGTCGTGCAACGGTTTTAGTTTCATCGGATTCCTCCTCCCATGATAATGCCTTATTATACGAAAAAAGAATCCGGCTGTCAAAGCGATCGAGTCTGTTCGTGCTTTTATATTTTGTTGATATGAATCGATCGGCTCCCCCTGCGCGCTATCGTGACAACAGGGAAAATCTGCACTATAATATAATCAGGGAATGATTCAAGGTGTTTCGGACACGCTGCATGGGCTCAAATCCGATGCGGACGCTTTGAGGAAGGCTGCAGCGGCCTTTGAGACGTCCATGAAGAGGAGTTATGAGTTATGATGAAAAACAGGACAATTTCAGTCCCTAATTTCTTTTTGCTTGCCGGCCTTTCACTGCTCCTCGCGATCAGCCACTCGGGGAGCGTAGCGGCGAAGACGGCCTATTCCCCTTGTAAAATCAATCACATGAGCGATATGGCGATAGAATGGAACTGTCAACGTCTGCTCAAAGGCGAAACGCTCGAAAGCATGTTCGGTGATAGGTGGCAGGACGTTGCCCGTTTTAACAGGATAGACAGGCGTCACACATACCCCGGCATGTACCTTAAAGTCCCCAAACGTCTGGATGATATACGGGACTATACGCCGATGCCCCGTCACTATCAACCCGCTGAATCAGAGGCTAAATTTATCCTCGTGGACCTCTCGGAGCAGTTCCTCGGCGCTTATGAATACGGGGAGCTGGTGTTCTCAACGCCCATCGCAACAGGGAATCCGGAAAACAAAACCCCGACGGGTGAATTCAGGATAACCGCATACAGCAGGAAGCATGAGTCGTCATTATACCAAATTCCGAACACATCCACATTCTATCCGATGAACTACGGGCTCAGGTTCCACATAGACAGAGACGGGGTCTCCTACTGGTTTCATGGCCGCGACCTACCCGGGTATCCGGCATCACACGGTTGTATTGGTCTTTACGACGAGGCCATGCAGAATGAATATTATAAAAATCCCGTGCAGCCGGAACTCGAAGATGCCCGGAAGCTCTTTGAATGGGTCATCGCACAGCCCCCTGATAGCGATGGATTACGCCCCTTGGAAGACGGGCCCAAGGTCCTGATCATTGGCAATGCGCCGGGAAGCAGACGTCGCTCCAGATAGGTTAGGAAGGATTTTTGTCTGATCGGTTCTTGTTTTTCAGGTGGTTGAAATAGAACGATGCGGCGTGACGAGGTTTTCTCTACGATTACCAGTACCTGACTCGCCCGTCATCGATATGAACGAACTCAGGGTATTTCCCGACCCCGCCCGCATAAAAGGACTTTGCCAGAGTCGCAAGCTTATGGTTATCAACACGGGGGATGCGGAAATCTATTGCTCGCCCCTGGAGATGCATACTGTTACTTACCACGCCCTTCCCGTTACTCAGCAGATATTCGTTATAGACATGTGATCGGTATCCTGAAACGATGAGCACCTCTCTGTCTTTCCCGAGAGCGTCCTTTATGTCACACAGGAGGTCGACAACTTTGACATCCATGGGTTTTACCTCATTGGTATAATGGCACCGAAAGATGTTATTGATCTCGCTCATGGCGTCATGGTCGTAGATCCCCGAGGAATAATACGTTGCATCGAGTCTTTCTCCGGTATGGATGTTGTAAAGATTCAGCGCCCTCTCTCTTTTATCGAGTCCAAAGACGTTCCTGGTGTAGCCGGACAGGGCAACAAGCGCCATTGACTGCAAAAAGAGCCTTCTTGTCATCATAATCTTAAAGCCCTCTCCTGTGCCTTCGTTTTCAAACTAATGATGCTCACTCTGATTATAAAAGACTGTTACGTTTTAGACCGTGATTCAGATCACAATCCATCGAGGCGATAAGCTTAAAGAGCTCCGAGTTCAAATCGGGCGCAAACTTACCAGCGTCTGCAGAACCCCTCGTGCATATGGGCTACGTGAAACAATCCAAGGGCACTATATCATAAAATGAAAATTTTTTAAAGTATTTCTTCCCCTGTTGTCAAGCCAAAATGAAAATGTCCCCTCGGCGATCGCGGACGGCTGATTCTCAGGCATACGGCTGGAGGTCCAGCCGAAGACAGTGACGCCGTTTTCGAAAATTTTGCTTTGAATATCGTTAAAAGACCTGGAGCCCCGAGAAAAATACCGGTTTTTCTTAAACCCTGACCAAAGACAGGCCTGCAACATTATAATAAAAATACTTGACAAAACTAATATTATTAGTTAATATTTTGTAATACTAAGGTATAACTTTGATAGCATTGGTAACAATCTGTTATTTAAAAGAATTATATGATGAAGCCCCCTGTACAGCATAGAATATTGGATTTCCTGACCCCTAACAAGCTTTTCGCCAGATTGGACATCGTAAGCAAGATGATACTTGGTTATATGATGCTGGCTGTGCTGACAGTGGTTGTTGTGGCCTTTGCACTGATCAGCCTTCTGCGACTGAACAGCCTCAACAAGAGTATTATCACGGTTGACATCCCCGTACAAGAAGTGTCGGAGAAAATGCTCGATGCAATCCTGGCTCAAGACAATTATGAGAAACGATACCTGATCCTGAAAGGCAATATGGTCGATCTGTTCTGGAAGCGTGGAAAAGAGTTCAATCATTGGCTTGCCGTACTCGATGGGCTCCCCGGCCAAAAAGGCCTGCCCATCAAAAACTTAGAGAGCCTCCACCGGCAGTACAGCGATTTGTTCGTCAAGGAAGTGGCTCTGATAAAGAGCGGGAATGCGGCGAAAGCGAGCTCCCTATCAAGTGGTCAGCTAAAGAACAAGTGGATACGGCTTTTCAAAACGATCCAGGCAATGTCGGTCGAGGCGAAAGAATCCCAGGCAAACATGATGGAACGAATCGGCCGGATCGGTCGTTTCGCTTTTGTCACCACAGCGCTGCTCTGTATTTTTAGCATAATAATTGGCGGCTTGGCCGGTATAATCGTGACCCGCCATATTTGCTTCTCTATCCACAAGCTTAGTGTCGCAACGGAGCATATTGCGAAAGGGCACTTCGATTATGACCCTCGGATTAATACAAAAGATGAGGTCGGCAACCTCTCGGAATCTTTTCTCTCCATGGGCAAGAGGCTGCAGCAGCTCGAGGAGTTGCACCTCGATGCAAATGCGCTCACTCGTCTCCCCGGGGGAATCGCCATTGAAAACGTGCTGAAAAAACGTCTCGAATCGAAACAACCTATGGCATTCTGCGTCCTGGACATGAACAACTTCAAGGCATTCAACGACCGCTACGGTTATGCCCATGGCAGCGAAGTGATTAAAGAAACCGCGCGAATCATTGAGAATGCTGTTAAAAGTAACGGTATTCACGAGGATTTCGTTGGTCACGTGGGCGGCGACGACTTTGTGGTCATCACCACGCCCAAGTACATGCACCATATCTGCAGTGAAATCATAAGTGAGTTTGACCGGCGCATACCGGGGTTCTACGATCAGTGTGACCGTGACAATGGATATATTCTCGGCAGCAACAGGCTAGGAGAAGAGATCAGGTTCCCGATCATGACAATATCCGTAGCGATCGTAACAAATGTCCAGCGCAGCTTGAACAACCCGCTCGAAGTGTCGGAAATTGCCGCGGAACTGAAAGAGTACGCCAAGACCATAGGGGGAAGCGTCTATGTCGTGGATAAGAGGAGGTCCACAGTGGGCCCGCTCAAGATGCTAGGGCATGTCAGAGATGCCGATACCGTCTCTGAGATAATGTAGCTTCCTCCTTCCGTCCTCACAGGAAACTGCTGGCGGGAATACCCAGAAGAGGCAGAGAAATGCCGAGTGATGGAATTTACAATAGAGTGATCGTGAAACCCATGCGTCACCGGGTGCTGCTCTGGACAGCCTGGTACAAGCGCTGCACGAGCGCTTGATTGTATCCATGGGACGTCATGTTGGCGGTAATGCGCCCGCTGATGGGCAAGCCCAGAAGATAGAGGTCTCCGATCAGGTCCAATATCTTGTGGCGCACGAATTCGTCGGCATACCTAAGTTCGGTATTGATGACCTTGCCGTCGTACATAATAATGTGGGAATTAAGATACCCGCCGCCGACCTTTCCGAGCTTCTGGGCCATTTCGATATTTTCGAATGTGTTGAAAGAGCGGGCCGGGGCTATCTCCTTCTTAAAGGAATCTTTTGCCGGATTGAATGAAAGAACCTGTTCTCCGATGGGCGGCGGGTAGTCGACGCGCATCGATATTTCGAATCCTTCAAAGGGCTCCGCGTAGAGATGCTTTTCCTGGCGGCCCTCATTCCCCACTCCTATCTTGCTGCGGATGATGGCGACCTTGGTGAAGGCGGACTGTTCTACTAATCCCGCTTCCTCTATGAGATCGCAGAAGTCCTTTGCAGAACCGTCGACGTTCGGGATCTCCTCATCGACCTTGATCAGGACGTTCGTGATGCCGTACATGGAAAGGACCGCCATGAGGTGTTCGACGGTACGCACTTTCCGCCTTCCGTTATACAGGGCGGTTGAGTTCGCTGAGAAGGTCTTCTTCGCCCCTGGCTGGGAGTAGTCCTCAACGGAGGTGATATGGCCTTTGATGGAATGGCCGTCCAGCGTCTGATAGACTATCCCCTCATTGATCCCGAGCGGGTTCAAGATGATGCCGGTGTTCCGTCCGCTAAGAAGTCCGATGCCGTTCAGGACAACGTTGCCCTTGATGGTGCGCTGCGGCACGGGGGAATCCGAAACTTCTACCGTACCGGGAGGGATCGATAGATCAGCATCGGCTATTTCAAGCCTCGTATCCGAAGGCAGGTCCGCGTCGCGGCTGGCGGGCCGGTGCTTCAGCGCGGACTTCACCTTGTCGACAAGGACCTCAAGATGCAGCGGTTTTTCGAGAAAATCATAGGCGCCGTCCTTGATGGCCGCAACAGCCGCCTCGATGCGGGCATGGCCGCTCATCATGATGACAGGGAGCAACGGATACCGCTCCCTCAGTCTTTTCAGGAGCTGCATGCCGTCCATGCCCGGCAGCCAGACATCCAGCAGCACGAGAGACGGCTCCATGATGTCAAGCTTATGCCAGAAGCTCTCGGCATCCGGAAATACCACGGCCTGATACCCTTCATCCCTCAGGATGCCGGCTATGGTGGTACCGATGGAAGATTCGTCATCTACTATGCAAATAGGGTTCATTGGAAATTCCGTCAAATGCACAGGCTGGTCTTAAGCGTGCGGAGAGTCAGGCATTATCATCCTCTCTCTCGGAACAAGGGCAACATCCCTCCGGCGTGCAGGTCATTCTTTCACTATCTGTCTTTACTATATATCATCGCCCGTTGTTAAGCAAGCCTAATCATGCCATAAAATCACGTGGGAATCATGCACAAGGCATACACACGCTTGGGGTGTTCCCAATGTTGTTACTGAAAATTTCACTACTGGCCGTGATTCGCAGAAGTGGGGCTTGTGACGATTGCCGCTCATGACTGTGCCGCCATAAACTCTGCAGATGGTGCTTACACCCTGTCTATCTTATTCTTCGAGAAGCAGACCGAGCTTTCGGGCGAGCAGACGCGTCGTCGTTGCCTGAATGAGGATGGTCGTCACGATAGCGATGAACGTCACCGATGCGATCATCTTCGCCCCCGGGGCGTTCATGCCTATAAGGAGCCCCGCAAGAGCGGCAGGTATGACCCCAGTCTCCCTGGTCCAGCACATAAGAAGCATTTCCTTGAAGCTCCACTTTGCCCTTCGATCGGCCAGGGCACTGGCAAACACGGTGAGCGGGCGAGCTATAAGCATGAAGATCAGGACCACCGCGAATCCGCCCGCAAGATACTGCTTCATCAAGCCGAAATCGACTTGCGCCCCAAGCAGAATGAAAATGAACATCCTCATGACGAAGGCCGTTCTGAGAACGAAGTCCTCGATTCTTTCCTCTTCGCGCCTTTCCATCCGGAAGCCGAACACGTTCTTATTTCCGAGAATAATGCCGAAGACGAAGACAGCCATGAATCCGCTGGCATGCAGCCCATCCGCGCCCAAGTATGCTCCGAGAACGGACATTAGGGTCACCCCGGGGGCATACTCGGAAAGGAGGTTGTATTTTTGATGAGCTATCAGGGATGCCGCACCATATCCCACCGCCGCTCCTGCAGCGATGCCGAGAAGTGATTGCTTCATGAGATCGGTCAATGAGGACTGGATCGAGAATTTCTCCGCCCCTGTCGCCACTGCGAGGACGGCGAAAGTAACGACAGCGCCTACCGCGTCATTGAACGCTGATTCGCTCATGATCGTCTGAGCGATTCGGTCCTCAATCCGGATCTGCTTGAAGATGGGAATAAGGGTCGCCGGATCGGTTGCAGCCAGCACTGCCCCGAGAAGCAACGCAATGATGAGCGGTACGTCAAAGATAAAATGGGCTGCAATGCCCGTTACACCCGCCGTAATCAGGACGCCGACCGTTGCGATGACGACGATCGTTATCCAGACCTCTCTGAGGACCGATAGACGCACGGTCGCTCCGCCGTCAAAGAGAATGTAACACGAACCGAATATCAGAATAATCTGGTTCAATACCGACTCGGCCTTTACCGTTATGAGACCGAAGGCCTCCGGTCCCAGAATTACACCGGCTACGAGAAAAACAGCCACGTCAGGTATTTTCAGCCTTTTGGCAAAAGCTCCGGACACAGCGCCCGTGGCAAGGATTATGCTGAAGGTAAGAAGGATCTGTTTGGCAATTTCAATCGAGGCAGAAGATTGCATTGATTCCCCCTCAGAGGAGCTCGGCGCAGCAGGTCAAGGCATTTTTCCGGAGCAATGATAGCAGTCAGAACTGGATATGTCAATTGGGATGTCGGGAGATCGAAGGAAGAATTGGTTACTTATACTATAAACAAAATATGTTGATAACTTGTTGAATACTGGGTTAGATAGATAATTTCAGGCCTTATAATCGTAACGAAATTGTAACTTGCATACAGAATAAGCAGTGCAAACTCAGTAAAATCAATAACTTATCATGATAGACTGAAAATTCCTCATATTTTTAAAGGGATATAAAGTTATCAACAGATAATAGCTCCAACGTATTTTTTATCATGAAATCTTTGCCTTAACCGGAGCGATCAGGAATATTGGGACAGCCGCTGTTTTCCGACAAATCTCACAAACAGACGCGAGAGATCGATAATCTTTTTCTTTATTCACGAGAATACGCGCTACTTAAAAGAGCTTTGAATAATGAAGCCGAAGTGAGGTGTCGGATAGCTGATGATAATCTGCTCGCCCGTAGGCTTTTTGATTACATATCCATCAAATATTTTTTTCTGGCCGCCTAGTAAATTACCATATACCTTGACATTCTCATCAATGGATAAATTTAATTTTCTACTGTCCGGCAACTCAGCCCTGACAAAGATTGATCCGGAGCTATCCGTTAGAGTAAATCCACCCTCATCAAGTTGGGTGATTCTCCCTTCGATCACACTTACGGGAGGTAACGCCAGGTTTTTAATTGGTGTCGTTCCGGCACACCCGCTCAATAATAGAATGAACGCGGCAGTGATTATTGATATTCCACTATTCCTCACTTGACACCTCCGAGCTGAATGGCCTTATGCCCGATCCAAAATGATGTCAACAATGGTAAATGGGAATTTTAAGGGCAATCACGAGCAATTCGGGATGAACTTTTGACTGCTCCGTACTTTGCACGGCACAATGACAGGTTGCACCTCCCGGAATGAAGACTGGCCACGAAGCGCTTTTTCTCTGCAGATTGCCCGGCACCGCTTCATCGTCCGGAAGGAAGCATTTTTCTGACCGCGCTTTCAGCAAGACGGTCTTCCGAAGTAAGGCTTCGTTCCCAAAAATCGGATACTTCCATTAAGATTCTTTCGGAAACGAGATCTGCTGCGCCGGACTCGTACCAATCTGCCGGCATCGAACGGGAATAGCAGGATTGCACAAAACGGCTGTCCATGAGGACTATAAGCCCTCTGTCGGTCTCTGAGCGGATGACCCTTCCGGCGGCCTGGATCGCCTTGGCCATCGCAGGGATCGAATAGGCATAATCGAAACCCGCACCGTAGCGCCGCTCATAATATCGCCGCATCTCTTCGCGTTCGAGGTCGAAATTCGGGAGCGGCGGTCCGATGACGAATGCGCCGATCAACATGTCTCCCGGGTAATCGACTCCCTCGGAAAACATTCCTCCCTGAACGGCGAACACGATCGTCGGGACGGTACACGCCCTGAGATGGTCCAGGGTTTCCTCGATGTGATGCCTCTTCATGTGCCGTTCCTGCCGGAGAACCGCGAAACCGTGAGGAGGCTGAAAAAGGCCGAGCACGCGTTCCAGGAATTCGAAGCTCGGGAAGAACGCGAAATAATTCCCCTTGCGAAGCGCCGCAATCCGCTGGATGGCATCGGCAATTCTTGGGTAGTTTCTTTCTCTATCCGAATATTTGGTCGAGATCTGGGGAATGGCAAGAATCTTGCGGTTTTCTCTCAAGAACGGGCTCGGAAATTCAGCGGTTTTCACCGCCCCAGGATCAAGCCCGGAAAGCCCTGCATAATAATCAAATGGTTTCAACGTCGCCGAGAACCCCACTACATGCTCGTATTCGTCATAGCGATCCCTTATCATCTCCGATGCATCGCAGCAGGTTATCTTAACGGTGCCTCCGCACGAATGGGGGTGAAAGGTCGCGAAGAACTCCTCTCTTTCAAGATCGGCTACATACCCGAGGGCTTCCGTGAACTCGGACCAGGAGAAGCAAAGCCTCATGATCACATCATGCGGCTTTATATCTACTCCGGAGTCAAGGTACCGGGATAGGAAGGCCCGGAGCCTTGCATCTTGTTCTATAAACGATCCGGCCGGCGGATCGATCCTCGCCGGTTTCGAGCCGTCATCGGGCCGGCACGATACGATTGTCTGAATGCAGTCATCGAGAAGCTCCTCTGCCTGGCGTTGAAAGGAAACGGGGACTCCTCTGATCTCTCCCCGCATATTCTCGAGGATGGAGGACGAGAGCGAGGGGGAATAGTACTCCATTGAGCGTGAGGGAAGATTGTGCGCTTCATCGATGACGAGATTGGGTTTGCCAACCTGGCCGGCGGTGATCGCCGCAACCCTCCCGACGGCAGCACGCTGGGCAAAGACATAATTGTAATCGCAGATCACGATGTCAGCATCCGGTGAGGCGTCGAACTGCAGTTCAAAGGGGCAGACCTCGTGCTCCTCGCCCAGATCGCGGAACATTCGGCCCGTTAACCTTCTCTTTTTCGCAAGGATATCGAGGACCCCGTGTTCATGGATCTTAGAATAATAATCCTTGGCGTATTCGCAATAAACCGGGTTGCAGAGCGGCTCGTTTTTGAAGCATATCTTTCCCTTTGCCGTGATCGTGAGCGATTTGATCTTGGAACCCGCCTCCTGGAAACGCTGGACAGCGTCCTCGGCAACGGAGTGCTGGCTGTTCTTGGGCGTGACGTAGATGACTTTCTGCCCTCGGCTCATAGCGTCCTTCAAGACAGGAGAGAGGACCCCGGCCGTCTTCCCCATCCCTGTCGGGGCCTGCATGAGAAGCCGGAGCCCCTCGCGCATTCCCCGCTCGATCATCTGAACGATCTCGACCTGACCTGGACGCGGGTTCTCGAAAGGGAAGCAGAAATTGGATGCGATCTTCCTGCGGCGGAGGACGCGTCTTTCGGCATTTCTTGCCTCGACAACGAGTTCATCAAGTCGGAGATCCAGCCATCTCTCGTAAGCGGAGAGATCGAGTTTGCATTCGAGGTCCAGGGACTCCCTGTTTCGGGTCGACACCAGATGAAAGCTGAGCAGCGGAAGTACCTTATGATCGAGCCAATAGAAGTAGCCGTACGTCAGGAGCTGGAGGCAGTATGGATGAGCTGTCGGATCGCCGGCGAGCCGGTGCGCCATATCGTCGACATCGAAGCTTGTCTTGATCTCCTCGATCTTTGGAGGATCTCGGCGAAAAATACCGTCCATGCGGCCGTCGATCTGAAATAGATACCGTCCCCGGCCGAATGAGTGGCTTATCGGGACCTCGGGTTCGTACGCAGGATCGGAGTTCGAACGCTTCTTCTGCGCACGGACGTGGATTTCCTGCCCCGCGGAAGCCGCCCGCCCATATCCAGAACAGGCCTCGATACTACCCGTTCTGGGGACCGGCAGGGCGAAATCGCGAAGCGCGATGGTGATCAGCTTTGGCTCTACCTTCATGCGTCAACCAGTGAAGAAAGCATTGGCCAGACCTGCGATGTATAATAGTGGAATTTCTCGGTAAGATAAAGGATAAAATGATGGTTTACTGGAATATCGCGAGAAGTTCAAATCAAGGGGCCGGTTGATCCGGGCCCCCTTTTTTACATACCCGATGTCGTTCTTGTTCTCCCCGGCACTAATTTATCGCCAGAGATTGCACCGTGGCCGTACTACTGCCAGAATTGACACTAATCCCGACCCAGATCGCGATCCGCGTGGTAACTGTTATCTGGGGCGCGGAACCGCCTATCAGCTGTGCCAGTGTGTAATTACCCCCGCCTGGATTGAGAGAAGTGAACGCACTGCCCGTACTGATGCTGAGAACATAATTGGCGGATTGAGGGCCAAGAATATAAGCGTCATTCCCCACGCCGCCATTGAGGCAGAGTTGCAGGATTTTCCCCTTTTTTATCAATAAATTACGTTTTGGGCGTGAGTATCGTTTAAAAGATTTTACTGGAGGGGATATAGCTATTGTTCTATCGCGGTAGTGCCGATTGGTGCGTGGAACGCAAAAAAATGAGGTTTTCGGACGCGGTGATGTTATTTAGAAGTAATCAAGGTTGCAGCCGGGGGACCAACGCTAAAAACACATGTTGCTCATGAACGGACGCATGACCTCAGATGACCTTCGGGTATACTGCACGAATGTCATTCCCCGTCGGACGCCCGTGAGACAGCAGGCGAATAACAATCAAATGCACGTGATGTCGGATCAGAAAACCGGCTGGCCATTGCTTCCCTCTTTTTAAGAAGCATCCTCCGGAAGCAGAAGGCCGCGCTCGGATATGCCGATGGCCGGACGCGTTCATGCGTTATCCTTAGTCCCTTCCCTCCGTGCGAATCGAAAGTACGCACCGACGGTCAGGAAATTGATAACCACGGCGATCATGTTCCATACGATCACCGGCCGCGACGCAATCAAGAGGCCGTAATAGATCCAGACGACCTGGAAGATGCCCATAATGCCCGCCATCATCGGGTTCATACCCTTGCTTGACCGCCGCTTGAGCATCTTTATCAGATCGGGAAAGGCGGCGAAGGTCGTCCCCAGGCCCGCCACAAAGCCAAAAACCTCAGACCGATGGAACCTGGGAAAGAGCAGGCTCGTCGTGTCGGGCACCTCAAGGCCTGCACATCCAGGGAGTACAATCACGCAAAGCAATATGACCCAATGAGTCATCCTGTCATTGCAATCTCTTTTCTCCATGGTCACTCCTCTCCCAGAGCTGCTTCTCTGATCCAACTCCAGTGCACAAACCGTTCTTGGAAACAGATTCTCCGGTTTTTATATGATATAATTCTAGCAAAGATAAACGATTATAGGGAGGTGAATATGGCATCTGCAAAGAAAGCAATGTGCGCCGGCAAGACAAAACAGGGAACAAAGTGCAAGAAGCCCGCAATGGCAAAATCGGCGTATTGCGGAACACACAAGAAAAAATAAGTGCGTATCGGCGTCCTGCCAAGACTGCCCTTTAGGGCAGTCTTTTTTATTGCTTAGGAGCAAGAATAGAGTTAAGCAGGATGAACAGCTAAGACGGCACGAAAGCTGTAGAGTCTCTCCCCTTTCATTGCAATATTTACATGAACGATCTGGCCGCGGCGCCTCCAGAGAGGGATGCCCTCGACAAGACTCAAGACAGCCGCGGAAGGACGTCAAAGACGGGACATGCCCGGTTATGTCTCCCTTTTCCGAACTCAAAAAAGAAATTTTGGATAAGTCGTTCTTGCTACGGGCCTCTCAAGTGACCGCGCCTCTCGGAGTAGTGGCGTTCTGGAGCGGCATGGCGATGGCGGCGCGGAGGTATTCTTCTGAGTATGACTGGCGGTACATGCCGGTGTCCAATCTTCTCTCTCTCGGCCGCGACCCAGCCGGCTATCTATGGGCGTCGGCGGGTGTCGTGATATGCGGCCTCTGCGGGCTGTGCTGGGCGGCGGTATTGGCCCGGCTCTGGAAGCTCGAAGGTGCGGGAGGCCGGCTGAGCGGGGTCAGGGCTCTGCAGTTCGGAAACTCCTGCCTGATGTGTGCCGCCTTGCTGTCCCACTGGCTTCGCCGGATAGAAAAAGGGCACGAAATCCTCGCGGTACTGGCTTTTGCCGGCCTGTTGATCGGGATGATCCAGCTGATGTTCAAGACCATTGAGCGGACCCTGCTGAGCCGGATGCTCAGGTTCAGCGTCCACGCGCGGCTGTATGCAGCCATCCTGGCCAGCGCAGCAGTGTTCCCGATCGCGCTGGCGGGCTTGATTCAGGCGTATGTCCATTTTATGCTGCCCGAGCTCCCGTGGGTAGGGCTCCCATGGCGTGCCCGCGGGGTGCCTGTGTATTTAAGTTTTGCCTTCTGGGAATGGGTCACGTGCGCCGTGCTCTCCGCGTACATGGTGATCCTCGCCGCAGCCACCTATTCGATGTACCCAAGGCACGAGGCGGCAAAGGGAGAGTGAATTCTCTTTTGATCGATTTTTCTTTCTTGTTCTGCCGGGCGGGTTGCGAAAAGAAGAGTTTTCCGGAGGCGGGTTTGTCAGGGTTTGGCGGGTTATGCGCTATTTGGCGCGACCCATAGCGCTTGTGCATGTTTCGATAAGTTCCAACGGATCCCCGGTGCTCTCGAGTATGCCTAACGCTGACCGCAGCGTGCTACGAAGAGCTTTTCGGCGGAGCCGCGGGCTGTTGGTTGAAGTCGAAACAATCTGACATATCATCTGCATTCGCCGTGCGGTCATTCAGCGCCGGCAGGCTGAACAGGGTTTCACAGAACTTGAGCAGGCTCACGTGTGAATGCACGGTGTTTGAAATGTATCCCTGCCTGGCATAGGGGCAGAGCACCAGACAGCCGACGCGCGACCCGTAGCGGAACTGCGTGCCATCGGTCCACTTCTCGATTTCAGGCGGATTGACATGATCAAATCAGCCGCCCCAATCATCCCATGTGATGAAAATGACCGACTTTGGCCATAAGCCGCCCTTTACGATGGCATCGACCTGGGCAACGGTCCATGCCATGCCATGGGTGACGTTGCCGATTAAGGGATTGCTGCTTTTATCGATCGGGTCAGCAGGGTGTTCGCTCGCGTCATGAGGCGCATAAACCCACGAGACATGCGGGAGATTTCCCGCAGCCGCGTCCTGAGCGAATTGCTCAGACTTGAACTGAGGCTTTCCGTGGAGATCCTGGATAAAATCGAATGCGTAACCTCCGTAGTTCCGCCATGTCAGCCCCTTCTTTTCCAGGCTCATGGGAAGCGACGGAAGGTTGTACAACGGAGTGCCTACGGGAAGCCGGTAGCGCGGCGGATTGTCGATGATCGGCGAGGCAGCGGCTATGAGCATCAGGTGATTGGGCGTCGATGGCCCTGCTACATCGGTGAAATAGCGATCGCACAGGACAAACTGCCGTGCATAGGCAAAGTAGTCGGGGATATCCTTTTCGATGAACTGCATTCGGACAGAGGTCTTGTCGCGCGTCAACCATGCACCATGACGATGATCGGGATCCGACGATGGCGGATTGGCGGAGTGCACCATCTTTGCGCCTAAGGCTCCGGGGAAGGTTCCGAAGTAATTGTCGAAGGAGTGATTTTCTTTAACAATCATTACCACATGTTGCAAGGGGTTGGGTTTGTTTTGCGGCATAGGACATTCCTCCCTCCTAACGCGGGTATGCCATGGACCCGAGGGAACCCGTGTGACCGACCCCGGGGACTTCTCAATCTCATGTTACGGCCCCCATGTACTTCATTTGCCGCTCAAGGCGCTCAAAAGTTTGGTTCCGTCAGGAGACCCCCATCCCGTGCAGGCGTCCCAACCCGGGCCGGCTTTGTAGGCCCCGTTGTTGCCGGTGATGTCGTTATTGCCTGCCGTTATGTCGTGAAACGCCCCGGAAGCAGCGGGAAGGCTGTATAGCAGCGGATTGAGATATCCGACAGCGGAGCCTATTTTCTGATTCAGAAGGGAGATCAGGCCGGCCCAGAGCGGAGCCACCGCGCTGGTTCCTCCAATAATACCCTTCTGTCCATCCACCAGGACCTGATAGCCCGTGATTGGATCGGCGTCTCCTGCCACGTCGGGGACTCCCCTGCCGATGCGTCCGCCGGGGTTAGCCGACGGAGGGACGCTGGCCCCTGCCTGCCATTTCGGGAGGTCGAATACGTCGCTCACTCCCCCTCCCGTAGCGCCGTCATTTCTCCCTTCGTTCCAGACAACCTCTTCCCTGATGATGGCACCAGACCCCTTCAGCCGGGTGCCTCCGCAGGCAAGTGCATAGGTACTGGACGCAGGGAAATCGGTATGGAGAAGTCCGTCATCGGCTTCCGGCGGGCGGAGGTCGGACGACCCGGCGTCCCCGGCCGCACAGCACACGGTTACACCCATAGTTGCGGCTTCCTGGAAAGCCTGGTCCATGGCCTGCATCGCCTGGCGAGTCCATCCCTTTTCCGGCCCTCCCCAGCTGATCGAGATCACCGAGGGCTTGTTGCGCTTGTCGTGGACAGCGCTCTTGACCGCGTCAAGAAAGCCCGCGTCAGTGTTGGGAGCAAAGTATACCACGATCTTCGCGAGCGGGGCGACTGCCCCGGCCACCTCGATATCAAGGAGCACTTCGCCGTCAGCATTCGTATCCACCATGGGCTTATTGCGGCCTCCGTCTATGGACTTGCTCGCGATCTTCGGCATGGCAATTCCGAGGGCGCTGTAGTAGTCCTTGAGGTCCGTAGTCCGGTATCCACCACCGAGCTCGATGATGGCGATGCACTGTCCTCTGCCGTTTGCTCCCTGCGGGAAGTTGTAGAGCTGCGCTATTTGAAGCGGCGTGTAAGAGGTACTTTCCGTGGGGCTGGCTGCTCCCTCTTGCTGTTTCGAGACACGCACGTGGGGACGGGCCTGGGGACGGTTATCCAGACCTAAGACTGCTTCGATAATGGGCGCGAGATCTTCAGGCACCTGCACGGACCCTGTACGCCCGCGGTAGGCGCCTCCCGGATGTTCGTAGTCAGCCAGATAGGCGCCGAAGGCGGTACTGAGGGCAGCCACGGTTCCGGAGAGCACTACGCGGCGCTGCGCAGCGTCGGATTCGACAACGTCGATTCCGTAGTCGTGAGCGAACGCTTCAACTTTTTTGATATCATGAGGATCGGCGCCATATGAAGCAGCGAATTCTTCACGGCTCAGGTGCTTGCGTTCATGGGGCCTGCGGGCGCCCGTCTCCTCGATCATGGCAGTGAGATCCTTGCTTCCGGGACGACGCCGGACGAGCACCGTCACCAGGATGCGTTCGGTCGGATCGGCTGGACCGACAACGCGTGCCCCCGGAAGAGCAGACCGTTCACTGCCGGGAAGAGGAATCTTGTTCTGCGGTTTTGGAATGGATCTTTTAACGATCTTCTCCGCAGCTTTCCTGCTGACCTTCCTTTTGAGAACTTTCTTTTTTTTCACAGACTTCTTCGCAGCTTTGCGAGGAGTAGATCTCTTTTCTTTTGATCTGCCTCTGCTGCGCGATGTATTGGCCATGGCACGTCTTCCTCCTTCTCCACAAATATAAAAAGCCGCCAGAGATAATCTCTGGCGGCTCGGCGGACATTCGTTTCAGTTACCCTGCTAGTCCCGTTGCTCTGCGTCCCGGGGTTTCCCCCAGTTTGCTCTGAGCAGAGAAGAATATAAACTCACATCTTCCTTTTTCTGTCAATGAACGTGTGAGAATCGTTTCTCACTGTCTTTAATCTATCAAAGCTACTGACTTAAGTCAAGCTCGCCCCGGCATCTTGGCTATATCGGAAGGCCAGGGCTGACAGTCGATTCACTCCTGTTTCCTCCACCCTGTTTTCCGACGCCTGCACTCACGCTCAATCTCTGCAGCTGCGATGAGACAGGCGTGCAAGAAATTACAACAGGGATAACGTATAACTAACATTTAAATGCAAAAGGGTGCAGTAAGGCCGCTCTACCCATCCTTCACCATGCCTTTTAATTCTTTCTCCGTGATGCTCATTTTATGAGCTTTTTTCGCATGGTTCATTGCGATTTCGACCACTTCCTTTTCGTCATGGCTCCGCACCATAAAGCCACACTTCGGATCACATTCGATTTTTTTAAGCTTTTCCGCCACGGTCAACACCTCCCTTCCAGCACACCCGTAAAAATTAACCCTGATAATCGTAAATCCATTCCAAGCACGAACTAGAATATGGAATTCAAAATAACAGGATAGTCCTTATCTTGATTTTAGTGTAGCACTGGATATATTTGATGTCAAGAGAATGCTGCCACGTGTATCGCTGAGAATCATGCCTGTTAAATTCGTTTTTTGGAGTGACGTGCAGGCAGGGATTTCTTATCGGCTTTAAAATGATATCTTTCAAGAGCCGGATCATATAAAGACGTCCGAATGCGACTGATTGAAAATCACCTTAACAACGTGCAAGTCGGCAATACTGTGGTAGCCCGTAATCCGGGAAGTACTACTCTTTTTTCTTCAATAATTCTTTCAATTTGTTGCGCTTAGCGAGGTTAAGCTGGTATACTGCATGTTGACCCGGTATTTTACTCTCTAGAATCGTCCCCTCGAGAACAAGGTCCTTTATCACCTCTCGTACAACTGTTGGTTTATACCTGCTCCCTCGACCTGGAGGAAGCCAGCCCTTGGAAATACCATCCAGCGTATCCTGGGCATCCGGATGCTTTTCCAGATACGTCAGAATCTCGCGCGCAATGTGCGACTTATCCGGTAGACATGCATCGTAATTCATACAGACCCCCTATATTAGAATGATACCTCATTGCGACAGATAACGCATCATACGCTATAGGCTACACGGCCGTTATCCTTTGCGTGAGTGCTGCTGCGCCAAGGCTTGATTCCGCCGAGCATACAGGCCCCAAAAGTTTATCCACAGGGTTGCGATCTCTCGGCGATCTACGCAGCTGTTCAGCCCACCTTCCTGAAGTCAATAAATCCGCGTTGGACGTCCGCACTGACCAGTTGCACACGCAGTCTGTGGCCGACGTCCATCTTCTCAAAACCGCTCGTCAGCCTTCCCTCGATAGGCGGATTGAAAATTCGGACCCAGGTGCCTTTTTCTGCTGCCCCCGTGATCACGCCATCGAACTGCTCGCCGATCCGTGGTTCCAGCAGCAGCGCTGCTGCGGATTTTCTGACCTGCCGTTCGACCTTCTTTGCGGCATTCTCCTTCTCCGTACAGTGAGTTGCGAGCGCTGCCAGTTCGTCGTTCCCGTAGGGAGGTGAATGCCCCTCTATTGCGGCTTTCAAAAGCCTTTGGGTGATGATGTCCGGATAGCGCCGGTTCGGGGCTGTGGAATGGGTATAATCGGCGACTGCAAGGCCGAAGTGGCCGTCTGATGTGCCCCCGGGTTGTTCGACTACGTATTCACCCGCACCCAAAAGCTTGATGACGGAAAGGGAAAGATCCGGGAAGCGAAGCGGGTCAGAAGCTCTGGCCTGTATGAGAAACTGCTCCAAGGCCTTTGGATCAGGCTCCGAGGGCAGAGTGAAGCCGTGTTCCGAGGCAAGCTCGACGATCCGGTCCCATCGTTTGGGGGTCCGGACGATGCGCCGCAATGAGGGCAGACTTTTGGAAGCAAGGAAGCGCGCGGTAACGCCGTTCGCCGCGATCATGAAATCCTCAATAATGTCTTTTGCCCTGTTCTTTTTCTCTGCCTCAAAATCCTTGAGCTCGCCGTCATCAAAAACCAAGCGTGCTTCGATTGTCTCAAGGGTCAGCGCACCGTGTTCGTGCCGGAGCGTCTTCATCTGCTGCGCCACACGGTCCTGAAGCCGCAGCGTTTCGGCGAGGCCGGGAACAGAGCCGATCTCCGACGGCATTGGCCCTGCATTATCCAGCCAAGCTGCGACGCTGTTGTAAGCGAGCTTTGCTTGATTGCGGACCAGCGCTACATAGACATCGGACTTCTGAAGCGATCCGTCCTTGGCGACGATCATTTCGACGACCACGGCAAATCGTTCTGATTCGTAATTGAGTGAAGTCAGGTCGGTCGAGAGTTTCGCGGGCAGCATCGGAAATGTCTCCGCCGCGGTATACACCGAAGTGGTGTTTTGGTGAGCGTGTTCATCGAGTGCCGAGTCCTTCTTGACAAGAGCATCTACATCGGCAACGGCGACAAGGACCTTCGCGCTGTCGCCAGGCATTGCTTCCGCAACGGTGAGCTGGTCCAGATCTCGTGAATCATCGTTGTCTATCGAACACCAGGGAAGGTGCCGCAGGTCGCGCACCGCCTCCTCAGCTTTTGTCGCAGGCCCGTGGATATTTTCCAGCTCGGCGAGCGCCCGGGGAGAGAAATCCGGGAGAAGCCCTCGTTCGATCATCGCCCGACGGGCGATTTTTCGCAAGAGGGATAGGTGTTGTCCATCATTTATTCCCATCATAAGGAGCCCTCGGCGGAATCAATTATTCTTATTTTATCACGAATGTCTGACCGGTTCGGTGATCTCGACGGGGCCTGTTCTCTTGCTCCGTTCTCATTGCCTCTGCCCCGTTCGCCGTCAGAAGATCTGCTTCCATGCAAGGCCTAAAGGTTCTGCCGGCTTTTCAACGTTCATTCGCCCTTTTGGCGAACAGCCTTGACGGCCAAAAGCACAAAGAAAGCGGTCGCCAGGCCTGCAACGATGACGGGCGCGGTGGGCGCATCCAATTTGTAGGAAAGGGCGATTCCGGCAATAGTTATGAGAACACCGACGATCCACCCGATCATCAGGATCACGAAAGGCCTGAGAGAGTAAAGGCGACCGATAAGCGCCGGAATAACGAGAAAGGAAAAGACCTGCAGAATGCCGGCCATTTTGACCGATTTGACCAGCACCACGGCGAAGCTGGCAAAAAACAGGAATTCAAGGAGCGCGGTCCCCTTGCCTTCATAGGTAAGTGCGAGAAAGTGCCTGCGCAGGGCGAAATGGAGCAGCCCGACGGCCCCGTACACGAGAAACGTTGTGAACACTTCGTGCGGGGTGACCCAGATGATGTTGCCGTTCAGGATTGTTTTGAATTCCTCAAGTCCGTGAGGAGACCTGTCGAGGATCAGGATGGCCGCGGATACGGAAAAGATATAAAGAACGCCGATGAATGCCTCGATATTCACGAGACGCGACACCCTTTTCGAGAGCGACAGGATGAAGGCGCCTATCAGGGCGAATGCGAGAGCGAGCACCGTGCCGTGCTCCTCTCCGATAAGGAATGACAAGGCGATTCCCATACCGATGAACTGGGCCAGTGCCAGATCGACGAAAATGATGCCGCGCTGCAGGATGTGGATGCCGAAATAGGCATGGATCACGATCAGCAAGAGGCAGGCCAGGAAAGGATACACGAGAAAATTGATTGCGTCCATAGCATCTCCGTTAAATAAGAATAATTGGCCCGTCAGCAGATCGGGCAAACTGATTTTTACACGACTACTTTAGCAGAGATACGACCTTATCCCAGAAGGAAATCAGATCGTCAGTGCCCTCCAGGGAGCCGACGTCGTTAGGCAGCACGATGACCTTGACCCCGGTCTTAGAGGACAGTGCCTCCGCCTCTTCCTTGCCAATCGCCGGTGTGACGAGAATTGCGTCCGGCTTTTCCTCCTTCATAAGGCGAACCAGTTCTTCAATATGAGCTGCAGACGGAGGTATGCCGGGCTTCGGCTCCATGTAGCCGATGAGCCGAAAGCCGAATTCGTTAGCAAGGTATTCGAAGTACTTGTGATAAGCCACGTATTTCTTCCCATTGAGCGGAACGGCTCGCCATTCCGTCTCCTTGGCCTTCACCCGATCGGCAAACGCCTTGTAGTTTGCACGATAAAAATCGGCATTTACCTTGTCAGCATCGGTGAAAAGTCTCGCCATCCCTTCGGCAACCCGGAGCACTCTTGAGGGCGAGTAGTGGTAATGAGGATTGCCGAGCGGATGCACGTCACCCATGCTTCTATCAAACGTCGCCGGTTTTTCGAGGACCGTGATGAACTGCGAACAGTCGAAATTGCCGATCTTGCCCGGCATGAGCTTCGGGTTTTTCGAGGATTCGATGATAAGCGGCAGATAGCCGATCTCCAGATCGAGCCCGTCATACATGATAATGTCGGCCTTCCTCGCGGCGAGGATCATGCTCGGCTTCGCCTCTATCGTATGGGCGTCCTGGCTGGATTTTACCAGGACGGTCACATTGACTTTGTCCTTGCCGATCTCATGCGCAAGACTTCCAATCCAGGGCAGAGTGGCAACGACGTTCACCCCGGCAAAGGCCGGGGTCGAAAGAGTAATGAAGAGCGAAACGGATAAGAGTAGTCTTCTCATTGTTTTCTCCTAAAATGAGTGCGCTGGGTGCGCCCCGATGCTGAAATTGAATTGCAAAATAGCCTCGTCGTTCGTTCGCCCGGAGGTCGTATCGGACTGATCGTGGCTCAGCTGGAGTCTTACGCGAGTAAATTCGCTCGGGTTGTATTCGAGACTGGCTGTCTCGCGGTGAGGCTTGCCGCCGAAGTTCTGCTGCACGCCGCCCAGCTTGAACGTGTCTTGAAAGAGATCCAGCACATCGTAACGAGCGCCAACGCCCCAGCGGTTCTTACGATAGACGCCCTGGACGTAAAAACCGTCCTGTCTGCGTCGTAGAGATTCGCTGATACCGCTCGTCAGGCCCGTCGAGGTGCCCTCTTGCAGCAGAAACAGGTACTCGCTTTGTATCGTCAATGCCTCCCTGCTCGATGGTTTCCATTTCCAGACCGCTTCAAAAACGTACAGGGCGCTGTCAGCCGCGACCACTGAGCCGGGAAGAATGTTCTGGTTGTTCGTCTCGCCGAACAATACGGACGGTCCGAAGTAAAAGGTCGAATAGTCGCTCGTATCGACAGAACACTTTACGAAAAAACTATAGGCGTGCGGCCCTTGAGCGGCATCCGGACCGAACAGAAGGTCGTTTTCCCCTTGGAGGACCTCAGCGCCTAGTTGCGTGTATACCGGCAGAACGGGGAGATAGGTTAGCTGTACGCCATTTTCGCCGCCCAGACCCTCATTGCCGAGAAACGCTCGATAGGGAAGCGCTATGTCCCAGAAATCCCACGCGTGTGGATGCTGGGCGTCGAGCCTGCTGAAATTGCTCTTGAACCTGCCGCCCTTGATCTGCCAACCTTCAGGCAGGTCCGTGGTTACGACATAGGCCTCTTCAATGCTCACCCCGTTGTCGGTCACGGGAATATTGACGTACATGTCGAAATAGGGATCAACGGGAGAAAAGAAGAAAAGCTCGACCGAATCGAGATTGAACCCGTTCCGCTGGTCCGGCCCCTGCGTCGTGAATCCCGGGATGGTCCAATTTGCGAGTTCGTCGTTCGTGAGGTTCGATCTATAGTAAAAAGTGTCAAGGACCATTGAGATGCTCGGGTTGGTGAAAATGCTGCCGCCGAACAGACCGCTCGCTTTCGGCGCCTGGGGAGCGGGAGTTGCTTCCTGCGGGGCAGTCTGAGCCTTTTGCTTCTCGAGATCAGCTTTAAGGTTATTGATGGTTTCCTGTTGCTGCTGTATTGTTACTTCCTGCTTCTTGACCGAATCTTCCAGCTGGTTCAGACGCTCATCCACGTCGGCGGCAAAAACTGGTGCCGCGCAAAATACGAGCATGAGCGTGAACATGCCAGACGAAGTGACGATAGATTTCATGACACCTCCGTCAGTAAACAGTGTAATGTCTCGATACCAGGGCGAGCGCACGCACAGGATCATGCCAAAGCATCAGGACGAACACCGTTCACGGGTCTGCATGGTCCTTACGCGTTCGCAGTAGGATATCACTTCTGAAGACGGTTTATGCCGGAGGAGCGCGATTGGCGAGAAGGGAGATGAAAGTCTGCTCGGTAATCTCTGGCGCGGGGGCAGAATATACTGTTTCGGTGATAAAGGGGATGCCGTCAAATGCGACCGTGGCCCGGCTGGCTGCCTGCTGATGATAGCTTACAAGACAGACAGGGCAGTCGTGGTTGTCCGCGGTGTTCTCGTGATGATGGAGCGCCGCAGCGACCACGGAGACCAGGAGAACAAGTATTAAAAAAGCTATGACCTGTTTGTACCAGCGCATGGCTCACCTTTCCGGGTGAGCATAGATTAATCTTTGCTGATCGATTTGTCAAGACGTTAATGGCCCACGAAGGCCCCGATCGGCCATTTGCCTCGACAATCCCGGATGGGATATCACATGCTGCTAAAAAGCGAAAATTATAGCCATGCCGGTCAGAAGCAGGGAGTGCCCAGAATCAAAATGCACGATCACTTGAAATATCTTGCGACCCAAGGGACTGCAAGCATGATTAAGGCCGCCAGGGTCGCAAGCCAGAATCTTTTCCTGTATCGGTTGCCTTCCGCAGTGAAATACTTGGGAGAAAAAATGGACAAGCCGTAAGACGTCCAGTCGAACAAAGAGGAGTCTGATTTTATTCTGTGCTGAAATGCTTTAAACCAGTAGTATGTGGCAAAAATAATGCCGATCAGAAAACCGATATTTGCGCCCTGAATTATGGCCTCTGCAATCATGCTTGCCTCTGATAAATTCTATCTGAAACTTCCGGATATCATCCCGGTCGCACCCGGCAAGCACACCTTGACTTGCAGCCAACGGCGGTCAATGGAAGAATGGCAACTTAAAGATCAACAAATACCCGTTCAGCATCAGGATGGTGCCAAGTGACGCAGAAACAATCGCGAAATAAAATATCCGGCGAGAGACAGCCAGTATCGAGATCGATGCCAATACAATGGATATCTGCAGCAGGACCTCGGCGAAGTCGAAATAAGGGTCCTTACTGAGGTTGCTGTCCCGCTCAGCCTCGAGGTGCTTGGCCTCTTCTTCTATTTGTTTCTTTTCCTCGCCGTATCTGGCTTCTTCCGCCCGCATGTCCTTAAGCATGGCCTCATACCGCCTCTTTGCCTCCGGACCCATGCCCGTGCCTCTCTCTAGAAGGTCCATTTCGATCCGCCGGCTGTTCGTTTTGTAGAGGTGCTCCCGCAGGACCTTTGACTGGTAAAAGGCCCATTGGTCCGATGCCTGCTGTTGTGAAAGCAGCATTTCCTTCATGGTGTAGTTGCCGCCCAGCGAGGTGATGGCGAGGAGCACCGCAAATATTGCCGTGGTCAAGGCGACGCGTTTTGTAAAAATCTTTGACTTGACCTCTTCGAGCTCTTCAAGCCGGGGAAGTTCTGCTTCAGTCATTTTTTCCCTCTCCATTTCAACATGGAATCTGCATGCCCGTAAAACCCTCGTCTGCTACAAAATTAAAGGTGCGCCAAAACGCTGTGGGCATCGCGCGTTAATTTGAACCCTTTAAAATGCCCGTGACAGCGTGATCCGCTGCACCATGGTCTTCAATATGTGCAACGAATCGGCCTTTTCATATCAAATTTTGAAGTGGTTAGGATTGACGAAATCGGCAGGTACGCTCCATGAATTTACGGATACGAAACCTGCCGATTTTTCGAAGGGTGCTGAACTTATCGAGAATGCTCTTTTACGCCTTTTTTTCTTCTTTTTGTTCAATGGACTTTTGCTCATCGTCCTTTTCGGAGAAGGCTTTCTTGAATGATCTGATGCTTTTTCCCAGCCCTTCCCCGATTTCCGGCAATCTTCCAGGGCCGAATATGATTAATACGATAAATAGTATCACGAGCAAGTGCATTGGTCTAAACAGTCCTTCAAACATAAAGTACCTCCTCATGCTTTGAAGCAGGGATTAAGGAACCGGCAAAATCGACACTTTTATATTATAACACAAAATTACATAAATGATAGTACAAATACGGACTTCGGCGAAACCGCAACCACGCTGCTTTAACGAAGCGTCTTTATAAACGGGAAACCATCTATTTCTATTCCTTATGTTTTCGTTCTGCCTTTTCAATAAACTGTCCGACAACGTAATCGATCACCGCAACTGCCACCAAGAAGAGAAAAGCGACTATCATGAAGCGTTGCATTCGGTGCGTGATCGTAAGCGCTACGCCCCCGAACATATATCCGACGATCAAAAAGAGCAGCGACCAGATGAAAGAGGTAATAAATTGGATGCGAAAAAAATGCCCGAAGGGGATTTTGAGAAAGCCGAGGACTACGAGGGTTGAATGGTTCAAACCGTAAATAAATTTCGACAGGAAAATGACATGAAAAGGGTTTCTCGCAATGCTCGGAAGATATCGCTTGACGCGGTGCACGACGAACAGGGTGATGCGATGGTTCGGATATCTATATTGGAGCAATCTCCCTGCCCAATACCAGAGCATATCTCCGGTCAGCACTCCTGCCAGGGCGAAGAAAAATGCATCGAAGAAATCAAATGCCTGGAGCCGAACCAACATGCCGGTTGCGGTCAAAAAAAGTTCTCCCTCGAAAATCATGGCCATAAAAAGCAAGCCGTATCCCCAGTATCGGTGCGCCTCGACAAATGAAATGAAGAGATTTAGTGAATGCATAATCTTTTATTGTTATCTTTTCCGGCGCAGTCAATGACTGCTTATTCCGTGCAGTTTCAGGGCTTGGAATTCTGTTAAGCTCAGGAGAAAGACGCTCTGGCAACTACATCAGTAACTCGCAGATACTTGTCGAAGCCACCTGCAACTCGCATTTTCCTTAAAAGAAGAGCAATGATCTGAGACATGAAACTTAGAATATCGAAGAGCTCCGGCGACTCACGGTTTCAGGAAGTAATTTTAACTATATCACATCGCGATTGCAAACACAATTTATCGGTGATATAATTTTCGTTAAATTATCCTGGAAAAGGGAGGGCATATGGGAAAAAGGATTACGGTCGTTCTTCTCGTTACCGGTCTTGTTATTGGCGGTGCAATCGGCGGTTGGGCTGCGATGCAACAGCCACATATGATGGCTGCCCTTGAGGCCCTGAAAAAAGCTCAGATGGAATTGGAAGTTGCGGAGCACAATAAGGGCGGGCACCGCGAAAAAGCTCTTAAGCTTGTGCATCAAGCCATTGAGCAGACCAAGAAAGGCATTGAGGCCGGCGAAAGAGAACGCTAATTATCGCGCTTGAACGGCATTTTACAGGGTTATCTCCGATCGCTGCCCTGCTTTGACGTATCAACTTTACGGCGTCTGGAAGCGCGAACCAGCCAGTACGTCCGGGGCAGCAAAGTTTTTGGCGGTATCGTCTTCGGGATAGCAAAGACATCGCTTGCCGTGCACCTCGGAAAATCAAGGCTGCAGTTTATTTCAAGGTGACGTGTGTCTCCTTCAAAGGAGGGCGACCGGAGAAGGGGCGCGGCGTCCCGGAGGAAGGCGCTGTGCGCCGTCTTCGATGATGCAATCATTCTCTCCTTAACCAGTCGACTCCCGCCGCCACGGTCGTAGGCGAGATTCTGCACGCAAGCCGGTAGCGGGGAATCGGGTCAATTAAAAAGTTGCGAAGATTTCCTCCCTGCCTTGACCCAAACCGTGACTTCCGACGGCAACCATGTGGTGAAATTAGCGTCGATAGTAAGTTTCCGGCACAAATTTAACACGGGCTCAGATCGCCAAAAGTGTACAGTTTTGGAAGCGGCTATCCGCTTCGCCGATATTGCATCGAATTCTCCCGCTGTCCTTACATCATCTCTACTTGCGGCAACGGAATCTCTGCCGTCTTGATCAATCTCATCTCGAAGGAAAGCGGTTTTTCTTTACCTGCTTCGCCATAAATCGCCGGTTTACCGGAAAAGACGACGTCGATTGCCACGGGGATTGTTTTCTGGCCGGATAAAATCCGCTTTACGACTGACCCCACAACGGGGAAGAGGTCCGTATAGGTGATCGTTGCGGGGATCTTGATCTCCGTGTCGCCTTTCGGCTTAAGCGTCAAGGGGATCTCATTCCCTTTCAGTATCTTTTTGCCTTCCACAAAAAGCGTGTATGAGCAGGTTACGCTCTTCAATCCCGCTTCATTCGGGTTATGCACGGAGAAGAGAAAATTCACGGTCGTCGTGCTTTGCGAAGACTCGACCAGTTCGCTTCCCGTATAGGTGAATGTTGGCTGCTCCAAGGTCATCAGTTTCACGAACGTGCACCCCGGTAGAGTCAAGATGAGAGCTACGACGGCCACGCGAATCATGCTGTATAAGATTATCATTCTATCCATAGCGAACGTCTCGGCACTTCGTATCCGACGATATCGTCATAAATTATGATGCGGCATAACTTTGCTTATTTTCTCGACGATTCCCTTTCCATTTCTTTTTTTATCATTCGGTCTTTCACAGATCCGCCTATGGATGATGCATAAACTCCTAAAGCATGGAACAGCAGGCCAATACCCCATCCAAGCAGTGGCCACTTGAACCAGTAATAATCAGGGGACGTAGTAAGGTTAATGAAGATCAGCAATGCATTGACCGCCAGATAAACGAATAAGTGGATATAAAAACCAATCCGAGTTTCAACTCTTTTTCTTGCCCGTTCGTAAAGTTCGCGGTCTTCCACGATTTCCTCCTTTAACAAAAATTTGGATGACCTGTTGAGGCTTTGAAAAGACGATCAGTCACTTTAAATCTGTAAATCTAAATCGTTTCAGTCGGAACCGGAGTAATATTGTGCACGTCCAGCGCGACCAGAATCGGTCCGGGCAACGGCTTATGTCCGAAGAGCAGCGGCAACACTTTCCGTCGGCACGGGGCCTTGAGCCTGTCGAACATACGATATTCCTCGCACAAGTGAGCGGCGTGCGCCCAGCCGCCAACGACCTCAGCCGTATAATCAAGGCGCCGAAGCAATCGTCGCTCGTCGAAGTAGAAGATCTGCCTGCGAGAGTGCGTGGGAACATCATCGGGGAAGGTCGCTCGCAATCTGATCAGCGATGCCAGCGATCCACGCAACGGTTTCAGGGCTTCGACGACAAAGCCCGCGCGCGCCAGCAGGAATGGCGTCGTAAGATAATTCCAGATAGCATAGCCTCCAAAGTAGATGAAATCCAGATCGTCCCAGGCAAACTGCCGGCGGAGGCCGCGAAAAGCCGCTCGTGGGTTCTCTCTCCGCCCAATGATTTTTCCTTCACTGTTAAGGATGCGGACCTCGTTGTTCCCGATGAGTTCAGATGTCTGATTCTCATTCGGGAAATCAAAGAAGGTAAATCTCGGTTCACGAGTGGCAGCTCTCATACGAACATGTCGCAGAATAGGCCTTCGCTTTGCCGTGAAAAGGAAGCCGCTTGCCGATATTTCCATTTCAAGAGCCTCGAGACTATTCCAATAATCCATCCCGCCATGCGCATCTATGGCCTCATGCAACGTACGCATCGCGTTCGCATCAACCATATGGGATCTCTCCTTATTACTACGATCACCGTCTCAATTATTCTTCAATACCAAATATATTCCCGATTCCGGATTATGTCAATCGTGGCGAAAAGGGAGATGATTGATTGGGGGAGATAAAACGCTGGCTGATATTTAAGAATTACAAGGAGTGGCGACCTTGACGTCTGCTATCTGAAATTTACGCCGTAGGGTTCACCGGAGCGGTGTTATCAAGAACCCCCACAGTCGCTGATATTCTGGCTCCCTGAATAATGGCAGCCCGATGGTGATTGCGCGTGTGTCTTCCCTCATCCGGAACGTCCGATACAGCCGGTCCCAGATCGACAGGAGGCTTGTAAAGTTAGAATCCGTCTCAAACCGTTCCGCCGAATGGTGCACGCGGTGCATGTTCGGCGTCACCACGACCACGCGCAACGCACGATCCCATTTTTCCGGGACCGCAAGATTGCTGTGGTGAAACAGGGTGGATAGGTTCAACAGGATCTCAAAGATGACCAGCTGCGCAAAGCTCATTCCAAGCAGGATAACGATGGGCAAACGGACAAATGTTGAAAAAACAAGCTCCCCGGGATGAAACCGAAGGGCGGTGGTCGTGTCCATGTCGATATCCGCATGGTGCGCACGGTGGAATCTCCACAACAAGCCTATGCGGTGATTCGCCATGTGCCAAAAATAGGTCCACACGTCGAAGAGCACGAAAAAGAGAATCGTTTCCGCGGACGCCGGAAGCGAGAGCCTGCCGACAAGCCCGAGCGAGTTACTCCCTGCCCAGGCTATTGCTTTGATTGTCACGCCGGCAAGAGCAAACCTAGTCAAGAGGCCGTTGATGATCGCCGTCAGGACGTGAGGAATGGCGTGTCTTACCCTCGCTCTGCGCCCTCGGTAATAAGGAAACACACCTTCAAGTGCAAAGATGACGGCAAGCGCCAGGAGTACGAGGAGCGGTTTTATATCCATGTGGTCAGCATCTCATTTCAACAGTGCCCTCTCAATGCGTTGGTCAGGGATGAGCCATATCGACGCAACCAGAATGTAAAGCCCAAAGGCAACCCATGATTCCGCGAAAGCGAAGGGAATCGCCACAAGATAGATTATCATGGAGATCTTGCCTTTAAAGTCACGCCCAAGCGCAACTGAAAGAACCGAATCCCTGCCGTGGAGGGCGATGAGAGCCCGAGTAAGGATGAAATAAGCCACGGCAGCAAAAAATAGTACTGTTCCATAAAGCGCTACAGGCCACGAGGCAAATTTATTCTCGCCTACCCAGCCTGTGACGAAGGGGATCAGAGATAACCAGAACAGCAAATGCAAGTTAGCCCAAAGCACACGGCCATCGACATTCTTGATCGACTGGAGCAGGTGATGGTGGTTGTTCCAGTAGATTCCGAGATACACAAAGCTTAATACATAGCTCAGAAATACGGGGACCAGCGGGCGCAGCACGACTACGTCAGCCGTTTGCGGCACCTTCAATTCAAGCACCATGATGGTGATGAGAATTGCGATCACACCATCGCTAAACGCTTCCATTCGTCCCTTACTCATTGCGCATCTCTCCGGCAACACCGCAGGCGGGCACAAACAGAGGAGGACAGCAATAAAACATCAACCTTATCCTTTAATAATATTCAGTCCCGCCCGACATCCCTATATCGCGTTGACCGCCCAACAGGTCCTGTTTCAATCCTCTGCGATCGACCGATAATACAGTATAACAGCATACCGACCGGCGGGATCATCATAACGAAAAAGAACCAAACAATTTTGTCGGCATTTGTTCTGAAGTCGCTCTGCACGATATCGATGATCGTGACAAGCCATAAAAGGAATAGTGCGATGGCGATCAATATGATCAATGCTGTAAAACGGGAAAAGAACTCAATGAGATTAGATTCTATTTGAGGCATGGTACTTATTCCCTTTCGTTAGAGGATCTTTGGCCAAGCGGAAGCTTCGGGGTCTCGTATCGCCCCCCCTGATCAAATAATCAGGCTTCGCAAAGCTGCACTGGCGATCGCTGCTGGAATCCGTCTGCTTTGTCCGTGATGAAAAGTTTTCCCGTGTCTTTTTCTGCGAAGCTCGCGCCCTTGTATGACATTATAAAACATGGGGTTTTAAACGCAAGGACTATTACACACCTTCCGCAGGTCCCGCGTTCGCTTTCGGGCAAATAGTGCGATAGTCGCATATCTCGCTGATCCCAGTTTGATCGATCTGGAAAAGGCCGGTAATTCTTCAATTCAAGAAGAACATACCCTCGTGCAACTCGAAGGCGCAGCAGGGCGCGATTGCAAGCAAGCGTTGCCAAGAATATATAGGTAGGTCGTCCGCGAGCAGAGAGGAAATTGGCATGGAAATGATGAAAATCCCCTCACTTCACGACGAGGACCGGACAGGATGCGTGGGTAACAACCCGTCTCGTCGTACTTCCCATGACGGCTTTACTGAATCCTTTCCATCCGTGAGTGCCCATGATGATCAGGTCGCTCTCAATTGTTTCAGTCGCGGTGATAACTTCATCTGCAGCGTTTCCCTCCCGGATATAAGTCTTTATGTTCACTCCCGACTCCACTGCAATCTTTTGCGCTTGGGTGATAATATTCTCTGCCTCTCGTCTCAAGCTCTTCTGGATGGATTCGGTCTTGAAAAACTCGATCATCTCCTCATATCTCGGAATTACATAGAGGACGGAAACAACCGCATTGTCAGCCTTGGCCAGTTCGCACGCGCGCTGAAGCGCCTTTCTGCTGTTTTCCGACCCGTCAAAAGAAGCCAGAAGCGAACTGTATCGACCGGTGCACTCGCTGCATTGCCTCTTCACAACCAGAACATCACATGGGGCCTTGAGGATGACCTCTGCCGTCACACTCCCCATCAGGAGCCGCCTGAGTCCCCTTCTGCCGTAGGTGCCCAGGGCGATGAGGTCCGCCTGCTTGCCTCGGGCCACGTCTGCAATGACTTCTGGAGGCTCTCCTTCGCATAGGAGGGATTCCACTTCAATGGCGTCTTCTGCCAGGACGGTCTGTTTTGCAGTTTTGCATATCTTGCCGCCCAGTTCCAGCCGCTGCTCCCGTTGTGCCGGCAAATTCGTAAACTCCTCCTCGTTAAAGAAGACGGCATGGACCAGGTAGAGTCTCCCACCGTGCTTCTTGACCCAGAGCGACGATTCCTTGAGAGCCGCCTTGCTTGGTTCGGACTCATCGTAGCCAACGATTATCGTGTTGTACATTAGTGAGAACCTCCTCCCTTTCTGAATAGTATGCCCACGCCGAACCCGGCCGCCAGCGCGATTCCCACGGAGAGAATCCCATAGAGGGCCGCTCTGTTCTTCGCCATCGTCGATAGCATCTCGACGATGCCTGTCTGCTCGACCGAAATCTTTGTTGCAGCAAGATCCAAAACTTTCCTGTCTTTTACTGCATAGATTGTGGCCGTATAGTTGCCGGGTGCGGCCTGATATGGCCACTCGGTCGTGATGCTGTATCTTTGCCGTCCATTCCCAAGCGGTGTTGCAATGATCTTCCCGGCTGACACAGTGTACAATCTCATCTGCTCCTGGAACATCACGAACTCATTGAGCCAATGATTCTTATCGGCCTCGTCGATGACGGGGACGATCTCCGCGTGCTTCCTGAGTGCGGGATACCCGATTACATACTTTTGCTGCTCCTCGGCCCCGAGAATGTCGTCCAGCGCCTTTGTGCTATGGATATGATACAAGCTCGGCGTCTGCTCGAATTTCACGGTTCCCACGGTCATCCAGAGAAGTCCGCCGACCTTGCCCTTTTTCTTCATAATCTGATGACTATCGGGTGAAGCGACCTTTATGACGAGATCGGTCCCCTCATCTGCCTCTCCTGAAAAAATTACCGTGCTTCCGTGATAGAAGAAATCGATCTTGATGTCTTCGTGGTTTGCCTTGATGGAGATCATAGCATGAGCGGATGAAGTATTCAAACCTTGTATCATAAAAACCGCAAACAGGAGATAAATCGCTCCTTTGGTTCTTAAAATCCTGAGTTTATTATTTTGCACTTCGCGTTTCTTCATGAATTGATGCCCTCTTGGCAATACAGGATCAACAGTACGGCGACGACTGACCGTTTCCTGTCAGGCTGGAACATCGGCGCACAGAATTATCACGAATTATCCTCACTTGGACTGACAACCGGATCTAAATGACTGGAAGGAGCAGACCGGTAATGCCTGACACCGCATAAACCGGGATGGCAAAGCAAATCAAAAAACACGGAGCCGATGAATACTCATGCGGCGAATCTTTTCTTTGGGGAATTTGCAGAGTGGAGCGCTTCGCGAACTGCTTGTCTTGTCATCGTTACAAGCGGACGGGATGCCGTCCGTACCAAAGCGCTCAGGTCGCGCGTGGTCAATGCCTCGCTTTCGGTCACTGCAGGACTCAGGACGACCTTGTCTACGCTGGGATATTGTTTGACATAACTGCGAATGCCGGGAACCAGCTTTTGATTAGTGCTCTCTACGCTCAGGTGGAGTCCTGACTTACGCATTCTGAGAACGAGATCCCTGATTTTTCCGCTATCATCTCTCGGACTCTTTTCATTGGCCGGCTTAGCCATCTCCACTGCTGTCTTATGATCGCCGGCCTCAGCAAACGTGATTGCAATCATTTTATTTTCTAACTTCTTCAGGATGGTGTCCTTTTTATGAATCAATAGAACGACGATATCCTCACTCAAGGCTCTGGCTAATTCGACCACATAGGCAATCCCGTCCTCGATATCTGAGTCATGGTAAGTTACGAACAACATATGTTCCCTGGGCATGATAGAATCCTCCTATGGAATGATTTCTTCCATATATTTATGAGCAAATGTGGTGCCAGATCGCTACACGTTGTAATCATTGGTAATTTATTGTAATGTGATTTCTAGTGCTGTTTCATGATTAAACACGTTCGAACATTATCTGTGAATACTCGCGAGACACGTCTCCATTATCAGGAAATAAATTAATATCTACCGAGGGTTACTTCATTGAATTCTAAGATCGATTGTGATTAATCCGACAGCATTTTAGAGAATATATGTGTTTCATTCTGAAACAGGATATATTCTTTATGCTTTTTTATGATATGACAATTCTAGCATTTTAATTTTTCCGTTTAACTGGAAAAATTCATGTGCTCCAATAGTGTGAATCCAGCCGCGAGCAATGTGGCATTTAGAAATTGATACCATGAGCTCCTATTATTTTTCGATAACGGGGGAAAACGGTGCAACTTTTAACTTCAAATCGTGTCTAATACAATATCGAATAAGTTGGGAAAAACTCGGCGTCATGAAGAGAATCGAATACCGTCTATAAAGATCCGTTGCATAAAAAGAAAGGACGTGCGCCTTTGAACAGCACCCTTATAAAGGGCTTCCTGCTTGCGTTTTTGTTATTCCTTTCAACCTTCCTGTCCATTCAGGCCAGGGCGCAAGACACGGATCTGTCATACTCATCATCCTTTACGGACCAGGAGCTTGAAGATCTCCTCGCCCCCGTAGCACTATACCCCGATCCCCTGCTGGCCCAGATTCTTCCGGCCTCGACGTATCCGATGGAGGTCGCCGATGCTGCGGCGTGGCTTAACAGCGGCGGGGATGTGTCAATTGTTGATGAGCAGAACTGGGCTGATTCCGTCAAGGCAATTGCCCACTATCCAAATATTCTTCAGATGATGGCAGCTAACATGGACTGGACGGCCAATTTGGGAGATGCCTTTCTCAACCAGCCGGAAGACGTAGCCAATTCGATCCAGCGGCTCAGGTGGCGGGCGCGGTCTGTCGGCAATCTAGTCAGTAACAATGAACAAACCGTCATCATCCAGGGAGACTATATACAGATCGTCCCGACCCAACCTCAGTATGTTTATGTCCCCCAGTATGACCCTTCGGTTGTATATATCGAGGAACCCATCCCGAGCGGTCCGCCTTTCATTACGTTTGGTTATGGCCTTGCGATCGGAGGCTGGCTGAGCATGGACTTTGACTGGGGTCACCACCACGTAATCTACCACGGATGGGACCGCCCCGGCTGGGTCAATAATGCAAGGCCATATGTTCATGTAAGGAATGTATATATCGACCGCAGCAGGCCGTATGTAAATCAGACATGGATACATGATAGATCGCACGGCGGTCCGGCTAGTTACCTCGCGTCTCACCCCAGCGGCCCGAACGCAGAATGGCACATGCGTACCGGTGAGGTCGAGGGTCGGACGGCGATACAACCGAGGCCGGCTGGAGGAATGTTCGGCCCCAGGGGGGACACCTACGCGTACAGCAGTCGCGGTCGAGAAAGCCGTGGCATAGCCGGGACACCGCCTGAGCCAGTGAACCCAGGCGTAAGCCCGCGGCCCAACGTGCCTGCCCCAGCTTTCGGCCAGCAACCGTCAGTGCCTCCTTCCGACCTAAGGGAGCAGCGGACTACGCCGACCCCAGAGACGGGTCAGCAGCCGACATCGGCTACTCCGCGCGTCAGCAGCAGCCCCTCGAGCCAGCCCGGCCGGACCCCATCAGTTGCTTTCGGCGGATACAGAGGTGCTAATGAAGCCAGGGAACAGAGCCTCCGTGGCCAGGCCAGTCGTCAAAGCGCTGAAAGGATGCGCCCGACCGGGTCCGCCGAGGGTCACGCACGTGCCCCCGCTGGCGGGAATGCACCGACGGGGAGACCGCGCTAGCAGCGATGACACGGTTGCAGCATTGCGTCAGTTACGTTTCGATATGACGGGACAAATTGAATCTGGAAAGGAAGAACGTTATGGAGACAATGCAATGGAAATTCTCATTTCGTACGCCGCGAGGCATAACTTTTATCGCTGCGCTTTTGGTTACCGCGGCCTTGTGCGCCTCTTGGAGCACACCGCTCATGGGGGAAGCACAGCAAAGATTATTTGCCACCCCTGAAGATGCCTTAAAGGGACTCGTCGACGCGGTCACGGCACACGACAAGGCCGCGCTTGAGCAGATATTCGGACCGTCCGCAAAGGACCTCCGCTCCAGCGATGAGGTGCAGGAAGCCGCTGAATTCGAGGAATTTGCCAAACATGTTGCTGAGAAGACCAACATAGTCAAAGAGAATGATGCAAGGGCGATTATTTACATAGGCAATGAAAACTGGCCCTTTCCGATTCCCCTGGTAAAACAGCATGGTCAATGGTTCTTTGATAGCGCATCGGGACAAGAGGAGATCCTGAACCGGCGTATCGGAGAAAATGAACTGACGGCCATCTTCGTCTGCCGCACCTATGTCAAGGCGCAGCGCGACTATGTCCTGATAGACTGGGAGGGGAATGGAATCCTCGCGTATGCGCAAAAGCTCCGGAGTGATCCCGGCAAGAAGAACGGTCTGTTCTGGAGGCACGCGCCGGGCGAACCAGTAAGCCCCTTGGGCGAACTCGTGACGCAAGCCCGCACGGAGGGATATAAAAAAGGAAAGTCCCTCTTCAAGGAACAGCCGGTACCGTTTCATGGATATTATTTCAAGATATTGACCCGGCAGGGGAAGTATGCCCCGGGAGGCAAGTACAATTACATTGTCAATGGGAACATGGTCGGAGGCTTTGCCCTTGTCGCATTCCCATCAGACTGGGGCAAGTCAGGAGTGATGACCTTTATCGTTAACCAGCAAGGGAAGATATACCAGAAGAACCTCGGACCGGACACCATGAAGATCGCCCAGCAGATGAAATCATACAATCCCGACAAGACATGGACGCCGGCAAAGGAGTGAACGGTCCTTGACTGCCTCACGACAGCCAATCTGAAGGAGCATAAAACAAGATCTACAAAAGAAAAGTTATGCGCAGCGCCAGCGTCAGCCCCCGCTCATAGCGTTGGTTTGCAGGATCGCGGCACCAATATCGATACAATGAAGTCATGAATCGCGGGAAAAAATCCCGTCGCGGAATGGCAGATATTCGTAATCACTAATTGTAGAAATCCCCGCGCATGATCGGGAAGGCATCCACGATCAATGCAGGCGTGAGCACGCGAAAATCCTCCGGCCATCAACCTCTCCTTACAAATAACCCATATCCAAGCCGTCTATGCTGCGAATCTGCGTGCTTACGTTCTCTTGCACGCCTCACCGGTCAAATAATCAGATCGGTAATTCGCAACTTGTACTTGACGTTTAGGTCATCCAAATGGCCCAAATCACCCTTTCATGCTCGACTTTTGCCGTTACGCCCTTTCGTTCACTTGTTCCTGATCCGCCGATAAGACCCCGCGACATCGAGCAGCGCTGCAAGAGGAAGGTGTTTCATGGTTTTCTCCTTATCTTCGACCAGGCAGCTCGTGCAATTGATTGCGAGCATGTTGTACTTGATATGGATTAGTTTGAGTATTATAATAAATGTCGCCATCAAACGAGACCACCTTCCTCCGTGATTGGTGATTTCGTGCAGGTCACATGCTTCACATCTTTTTTCTGGATTGTTCAATGTGGTGCGGTCAATAGTCGGACGGGCCGGTGCACATGGCGAACCCGCCTGGCGAGGAGATAGTGGTGAACGATAATTCTCACGACAACATGGATATTCGAATCAACGATACCACTCAGTCTCAGAAAGGCAACCCGAAACATGCGCTTCTTCTCGCACATGCAGTGATGGCTTCAGTCCTGGTCGTTTTTTTTGCTCCCGCTGTATTCTCTTCCGCACAGTTTGTGTATTTGGACACCGGCCGCTTATTCGAGCCGATGAAGCGATACATTTCGCAGGAACTGTTGCATGGTCGGTTCCCTGCATGGAATCCCTATTCAGGATTGGGCGTACCCATCGTGGCAGGAGCCATTGATTCTGCCCAGCATCCGTTCAATCTGCTTCTGCTCCCTTCGCTTGACTTAGGCTTCAAACTCTGGATACTCCTCATGTATTTTATCGCCATGGCGGGAGGTTTTGCGTGGGCACGTTGCCTTGGAAGGAGCTGGTATGCCTCGATCGGCGCTGGTCTCGCCTTTGGGATCTCGGGGTTCTTGGTGAGCGAGAGCAGCAATCTGCAATTCCTTTCGGCATATGCAACACTCCCGCTCGTATTCGCCGTGGCACATGCCTGGTTCATTCATGGTACTCCTTCTCGACTAGCACTCCTATGCCTGGCCTCAGCGCTATGCGCTTCTGCGGGCGATCCCCAGAGTTGGGGTTTCGTCGTGCTGATGCTCCCGTTTTATGCGATATTTGCCGCTGGTCCGAAAGAAGGACGCCCACGCGCGGCCGCACGCGGGCTCATCGCATTGCTGGCAAGCGTCGTTAGTGCGGCGCCTTTCTACCTTCCTGTGTTCGCTTGGTTGCCGCATACATCGCGTAACATGGCTCTCCTACCGCTCGATTATGAGAAGTGGAACTTGCACGCCTTCCGACTTGCCGAGTTCATAGTACCCCACGTCTTCCGGGGCGATCCGGGGAGCTTGGCCAACCCTCTCTATCAATTATACGCCGGTAATGAATGGACACCTTATCCGTGGGCCCTCTCCATATATCTCGGGGCGGTGTGCTTCACCCTTGCCGTAACGGGCGCATTTCGCGCGCGATCTGCGCGGTGGATGCTGGTCATTGCAGCGCTATTCGCATGGATGGCAATGGGAGCCAATGGTGGTTTTTGGGAAATAGCAGGCCAGATCCCGATTCTCAGATCGTTCCGGTACTGGGAGAAGATGGCCATCTGGACAACCCTGTTTGTATCGATGGCGTCCGCTTTTGGCATCGATGCCGTAGCTGATGACCGGCATCTGGCAAAGCGTCTCGCAGTCTTGGCAGGAACAGCATCTGTCGTCTCATTTTTAGTGGCGGCGTCACTTGCCTTAGCACCCGATGCTGCTTCGCAACTTGTTCTACGAGGAAACAATCAAGCACTGGCTGAAGCCCTGGTCATGAACCTGTTCAAAGGCTTTTTGCATGTGGCACTCGCATCCGTACCGTTAGGATTGGTTTCTTATTCCATAAGCCGAAACTGGATTCCCCGTGCATCTCGGGCAGCACTTGTCTTTGTACTGATCGTCGATGTCGCATTGGCAAACCGAGGAGCATTTTATCTGAGCGACAACCTCCACTGGAGCCCTCCTCCGTTGGCTTCAGCCTTGAATCAGGAGGACGGTATCCAGCGAACGATCGTTCCATTTGGTCCCCAAATAGATCGCTGGCCGTCATTGGACACATTTGAGAGGATGTATCGCTGGTTTGCTCATACCCTGGATGCCCCGTGGAATGTGCCTTCTCACGTTGGCAATTTCCGGCCCTATGAAGGCATGATCCAGGACAGGATGTATAGATACGAATTAGCGACAAATTTCACACCGATGATCGGAGCAGGCCTTTGGGGAGTTTCGTCGGCGATTGTACCCGACAAACCGGACGCGGCAGCACAGGTAAAAGTGCCGCCTCCTTATCGAGTCTTAGGCACCGATGCTGAGCTGCCTGCCTATGCAGTCGAGATACCGCACCGCCCTCGCGCCTACCTGGCGAAAAAGCTCATGGAGGCTGACGATAAGGGGGCATTGATGTTCGCTCTTGAGCCCAATGCAATTTCCTCAGGTTTTGTCGTGTTGGAGTCGTCAGTCCCGACTGATTATGCTCCGTCATATGGCGATGCGAAGATCATTCAGGATGAACCGGAACATACGGCATTAGAGACAAGGTCAGACCATCGGGCCTTGTTGGTCCTCAACGACGCCTATGCACCAGGCTGGACTGTATCAGTTGACGGGCACGCGTCCGAAATCCTGCCTGCGAATTATCTGGCTCGCGGAGTTTGGGTGGAAGCTGGCACCCATAGCGTCGTTTTTGAGTACCATACGCCGCTTCTGCGGGCAGGTTGGGGACTTTTCATAGCTGGAGCTGCTGCGATCGGGATTTGGACCTTGGCACGACGTCGGAGATGACCGGCAACATTGGCTCTTGACGACGGTCCAGATACCCCGGCTGGATGTCCTCTTATCGGTCACGATTTCTCTGACGCTGGCTATGCCAGATACCGGATGCCGGTCTGTTCCAGATAATCGGACTATCCGGATTAAAAAACGCCCGACAGTGCGGAAATAAATCCGCATGGTGCGCGCACCGCGGAATCCAATGCCGTCCATTACCGGCATATCGATGTCCAGGGAGATTGTGCCGTAAGACAGCCTAACCCGCAAAACGACCGGCATAAAAAGGACTGAATTGCGACGTATCCAGCACACAAATGACAAAACATATGGCCGCCGTGTTCTCTCATGGGCGCTGTACGATTGGGCAAACCACGCCTATATCACGACAACGGCGACGACCTATTTCCCTCCTTATTTTCTTGCGCTGGCCGTTCCAGCATTCCTGACAACGGGCATGGGCGAAACAAATGAAGCGGCAAGGGCCCTTGCACGCGACAGCGCTTCGAATATCTTTGCATTTACGATTGCTCTCTCCCTTTTTACCGCCGCTGTCCTTGCCCCGCTTATCGGCACGTATGCCGATCTGACCGACAGGCGAAAGAGCATACTGATCCGGCTGACCTTTGCAGGGGGGCTCCTGGCCTCATCGATGTTCCTGCTGAAGGACGGGATGTGGATACCCGCGCTGGTCCTGTATTTTCTGACCCAGGTCATCATGAACATTGCGCTTGGCCTGAACAGCAGTCTCCTGCCGCATACTGCTCATCCTGAGGACTTGAATCGCGTATCCAGCCTTGGCTATGCTATGGGTTATATCGGTGGTGGCCTGCTGCTGGCTCTGAATACGACGATCTTTTTCCTGGCCGGCCGCATTGGGATCAGCAATGATGTTGCCATCCGGACAGCTTTTCTGTCCGTCGGGGTATGGTGGATCGGTTTCACGATTCCCTATGCCTTCAATGTCCCCGAGCCTCGGATACTGTCGCTGAGCTGGGGAAGAAGCAGTCTGCCGCTGCGCGACTCATTTGTCCAGATTGCCCGGACCATTCGAGACATAAGGAGGTATAAGGAGCTTTTCAAGATGCTCATTGCCTTCTGGTTCTATATGGAGGGAGTGGGCGCGATCATTCTTCTTGCAACGGCATACGGCGCGGCGCTCGGCCTCGACATGGGAGTGCTCATTACGACGCTACTCATGACCCAGTTTGTGGCGTTCCCGTATGCTATCCTATTCGGTCGTATCCCCGACCGGGGGAACCGATGGCGGGGAGCGTACCTCTCGATGCTTCTCTGGACCGCCATCACCCTGCCGCTGGCCGGTGTCTATGCAAAAACGGCTGGTACGGACAATCTCCCTTCAGCCTTGCTCATCGTGGCTGCAGACCAGATCGGGGGTGTTATCTTTTCGCTTGCTATCGGCCGCTTCCTGTTTACCAGCCTCGCTACAAGGATCGATACGAAACGGGCAGTCATCGTGGGATTGATGATATACATGATTGTCCCGATTTGGGGTTTTTTCCTATCGACGAAGGCGGAATTCTTTATGCTCGGATGGCTGGTTGGAACCGTCCAGGGAGGGACCCAGGCCCTCAGCAGAACGATCTATGCAAGGCTGTCCCCTCCTTCGCGATCAGGAGAGTTTTTTGGGCTTTACGGGCTTAGCGAAAAATTTGCCGGCATCCTGGGACCCTTTCTCTATGCCGTAGTGGGGCAGGTGACGCACAACCCGAAATCGAGCATTCTGTCAATCGCCGTCTTCTTCATGATCGGCATCATTTTGCTTCTGCGCATTGATGTCGACAAGGGAGCCAAAATTGCGGAAGAAGAGGAGCGCGAGATAGAATCCTCGCTTGCAGGCTGAAGTCCGGCAGTGGTTACGAGAACTCTTTCCTGAAAGATAATTCTCGTCTTCGATGCAATTTCCGCAGCATAGGCGTGCTGGTTGTGGTATGCTTTTCATAGATACAGGATAGGTCACCCACGCCGAAAAGGTGCACTCCGCACCCTTCCCGTTCTCATTAAACGGATTGGATAGCCCCGGGAGACCGGGGCCTTTCATTTTCCGAACTTATTAATTCACCCTCGTTGACAACGCCCTGAAACAGGCATATATTAGTTCCAGCACGGTTTTCATGATAACCTGAGGAGATTAATTATGCGCCGGTTCACCTGCCTTTTGATTTCTGCATTCCTGCTATCGGGCTGTGCCACTGCGAAAATCACGGCATATCGAAATCCTGAATTCGCAACCAGGCAGTTTACCGCGTTAGTCGTTTTTGCCCATGGCATGGCGCCCAGGTATGGCATTGAATTCGAGCGGCAGATGTGCAAGGAGCTTGCTCCGACACCATGTAATCCTGGGACATCAGTATTACCGCCAACCATTCAAGCTAAATTTTATACAGCCGATGAGGTCGCAAAGTACCTACAAGATTCAGGCGCGGACGCGATTCTCGTCGTGGTGCGTGTTGATGATCAATCGGAAACGCAGTACTTCGGCACGATTTCAGACTTATCTTCATCAGCCTCGGCAACAGCGAGTGGTTCATTAAATTTTTATAAGAATGTGGCGTTATGGGGCGGGGCAGATGATTCTGTACTACGCGCCTTAGAATCAAAATCTGGGTATCAAGGGGTTGCCTACGGACAGCTGGGACTTTTTGATCGCCAGAGCGGCAACATCGCTTGGCTCGGGAAAACCATGGTTGGAGGGCGATCGATCGATAGCACTACACCCGAGGCATTCATGTACGCTACAACAAGCAAAATAGCGCGCGAACTAAAAGCAGCCGGGTTTGTGAAATGATAGCATCGCCCTCCGCTCCTATTAAATCTCCGCTCTCCCGTATCACGGGTCCGGTGCTCGACGACCTTGGTGCTGTAAACCCGAAGGCAACGCTTATAGGGTGGGGCAGACAATGGTATGAACTGCGTCACTTTCTGATACTGTCATGCGGAGTGCTCAGGATTATTTCAATTTGCTGATAAGAACCGCAGAGAGCTGGAAATCCACCTGCTCCTCCTCTTGTACTTTCAGATAAAAATCACACTGCTTGCAATTCTTAAATTTCTGAGCGAAGGTCCCCTGGAGCTGTCCCTGGCATAAGGTTCCTGCAACAGCCCAGCATGCCCTGCCGGAATTCACGCCCTCGTGCACTCCATCAAGCCTTTTTTCCAGAGTAGCGGGGCAGACACCAAGGTCATGAACGTGAATACCCTGGGGCTGCCTACCGCATCGTTTAAATTCCCAGCAATTCAATTTTGTTTTCCTTTGAATCATGATCTTGCTCCTTCGAAATATTATTGTTTATTAAGGCTGTGAGCAGAATAGTGGCTGCCGGCAGATCGGCTGAAATTTCTTCCCTCCAAACGGGATAGACCCGATGGTAAATGTTACCGCGTTAAGGAAACATCCTTTTCAATCACCGTGAGAAGATTGATGATCTCATCGGAGATCGGCCCGATCTTCAGGTACTCGGCGTTGGCCTCGGCGGCCTTGCCCTCGCCTTTGAGAGAAACAATGTTCTTCACGATCTCGTGCAGGTGGATATGCACCTTCTCCAGGCTCTTCATCTCCGGTATGGTGCTGAAATGTTCAAGCCCCTCGGCGTACATCCACTTGCCCAGGCTGCAGTCCTTGTGTGAGATAGCCTGCTCTAGAGTAAGACCGCCTTTCCCCTCCAGAAAGTCCTTGAGCCTCGTCGTCCATGCCCGATGCTTGACTTTGAAGGTTTTGAATGTAAGTGCGTTCATTGATTCCACCTCCACGGAGAAAAAAATCGTCGAACAAAGTCATAACATCTTCTTTGCAAATAAAATACCATATTCTCAAAATTCTAAAATTCCAAGTTCTAAAATTCTAGAATTAGAAGTACATCAGAATTACAAATTTTATAGGCACTTACTATTGAAGGCGAATGAATAGAGGAAGTCATCATCCCGATGAACACTGTCAGCCGTTTGACTGACCGGAAGAGCCTTCGCCAAAAGTGAGGCTGTTTTACTGATTACTGAACGTAACTCTGTTAGCGGTGATGAAAGAGAACTCAAACACTTTGGAACGACGGACTAACTGCAGATGAAACATTCCCGAAGAGCCAAATTAACGAGTCCGCAGGAGTAAGGCCGGCATGCTTGGCTTCTTCGGGACATTCTTACGATTTTTGCCGATCAGATGGATCGTGATCAAACCCTCATTTTTGAATTTCAACAACCTTGGAACCAACAATCTTGGTGAGGTATATTTTGGACATTGCCTGATGGTTCTCGGCAGTAAAAGCAAAGGGAAGCCCGCCGACGGTTGCGTTCAACTTTTCGGCTGCAGCAATGAATGATTCGCGGGTCAGCGGACCTGTGATCTGTTTCAGGACTTCCACGAATACAACTGCATCGACGTAGCCCTCAAGATCCGTATAGTCGAGTTCGGGATGTCCAGCGGCATGCATGTCCTGACGATACTGGCGCACAAGGGGCAACGGTGAATCATGCGGGGACGGCATGACTTCGGTGACCATGACATCGCCCCCTGCGCCAGCAAGTTCTTTGACTAGGGCCGCCGTCCCCACGAATGAAACATTGAGAAAGACGGGCTTGAATCCCTGCGCCTGTGCCTTCTTGATGAATGCTGCCATGGCCTTATAGGTCCCCACCATGATGACCGCATCGGGATTGTAGGATTTTACGGTTTCCAGACCGGCATCGACATTCTCCGTGTTCCGCTCATAGGTCCCTTCACCCATAATTTCGAGGTTGCGTTTCTTAAGGGCTTTGACCACTCCCAACTTGACCGAAAGCCCATAGGCATCGTTCTGGATAAATACTCCGATCTTCTTCTTACCCAGTGTTTCTGTCAGGTACTTTACTTGCATCTCGGCTTCATCAAAATAGCTGCCGCGCACGTTAAAAATGTTTTTTGTTACAGGCGTTCTGAGGAACTCCGCACCGGTGAAAGGCGCCCAGAAGAGCACGTGATCCTTGTTAATGATCGGCAGCACCGCTGTGGACGTCGGCGTCCCTACATATCCGAATAGGGCGAATACCTTGTCTTCGTTCATCAGCTTGTTTGTGTTCTCCACGGTACGCTGAGGTTCATACCCGTCATCGTAGCTGATCACTTTAATCTTGCGGCCGTTCACCCCTCCTGCATTATTTATTTTCTGAAAATACGCCACAGCACCGGCTTTGACCCCTGTACCCAGAGCCGCTGCTGGACCCGTCAGGGCATTCGACATCCCTATTATGATCTCCTGATTCGTTACGCCGCGCTCCTCTGCGCGGGAAGGAGACGCTCCCGTTGTTACGATAAAAAATCCAGCAACAAGCAGATATGCCAACCGCACCAAGGTCCTTCTATGGATACTAATACCGGTCATAAGCCATCCTCCTTGTAAAAAGAGCAGAATCTCAGGAAGTATCCGCAGCACACCCAAAATTGCTATTTTTTGCGTCTATATAACGCAATCCCAAGATATTTGTTGATCGGATTTGACCGATCAAGAAACGGTATCGGGGGCTTCTTCCTTCTCACACCCATCCTCTGCAATTCCTTCTTGATATCGCTGTTGCCCGGATCGCAAGACAACCCTTTGTTTAATGCATCCAAAGATTCTTTTCGTTTGCCCGCAGCGGAATATGCCTTGCCGAGATTGCAATAAAAAACAGGATAAGCCCCGCTTACATCCCGTTTATCACAATTTTTTTCTAAGGTCTTGAGATTTTTCATGGCTTTCAGGCAAGTATCTATTCCCATGCGGTATTTCCTGTCAACCGTTGCCAGAAGATATCCATAATATGACATCAAAGTAGGCTCATTCGGGTAAATCGAAACCGCCTCCTGTAAAAGCATGAATGCTTCCTTTTGTTTGCCTTCCCGTAAAAGGGCCTTCACCCGGCGAAAATATTCATCCGGTTTCTTAGTATTTGGCTCTACGCTCTTTTGCAGCTTGCGGGCATGTACTGCCAACAAAACGGCATCATGTAACTTCATGCTCAAGGCCCTCCTAACGAAAACTTCCTGATATTCTCATCGGAACCTCATGACATAACTTTAGGAAATAAATGAAGAATCAGGAGCATTATACGGAGAAATATCGTCAAATGTTACTGAATGCAACATGAAGTGTTTTAGAAGATTGGCACCTTGAATGTTCGCTGAGAACTCAAGATCCGCGGGTGAAGCTCAGGACGGTCTCCTGCTCCTTGCTGCGGTAGGCCTCTACGACCATGAATTCGCTCCAGGACTTCCCGTCGTCGGACTTCTCGCCTCGCCACGTGAAGTGCATACTGGAAATATTCGTGTACGTGGCGCGCGTGTAAGAGTGGGCGGCCACAGGCTCTTTGAAGGCGTAGATGATTGATTGACCGTCGAACCTGACTCCACCGAGTTCCTCCGGTCCCAGGTCCACCCACGTTCCAGCCAGCGCATTTAGCCATTTCATGTTCCATATCTGTTTGGCAACGTCATACGTACGGAGATTCATGCCGAGCACGATCAGCTCTCCGGACGAGCCTGTCATCCTGTATTCGTCTGCGATTGCATAGCCGTCGAGGATGAAGCGGCCTAGCCACGTTGCTCGCAACGACTGCCATTCTCCATCGGCAGACCTCGCTTTTGCTTCGCACCGCCATCTGCCGATGAGAAAGGCAAATCGGGATAGAGCTGCCGGCGCATTGGGGTTGGGCTTGCCAAATTTCTGGTCGACCTGGCCCATGGGATTGTTCTCCGCATCGGCTGTTGCCGTTCGCATTGATCCGATCAGGGGTGCAATACATTATCCATTTATTAAGCACGCCCCCCCTGCTTAAGCTACGCAAAAAATCGGTGAATAGGTGAACAGTCTTATCGCCGCCTGCTATTGTTTCTGCATCATGCCACGAATATATTCTTTCTGTTTTGTGTTGTCAACGATATCGAATCGATGCATTTCGGGTCGATGTCATAAAGGTCGAGATGAAGGATTACTCTAAGTTTCGGGGATGAAGCATACACCTCGGTCTGTCAGCCACAAGCAATGGCTTCAGGATATAATGGTGCTGCAAATATCTTATGAATGAACCTGAATATCGTTGAGGTTTCGCTTCAATCTCATCTGGGAGGCTGCTCAGGCCGGTGATCTTGATCGCGTATGTCCATTACTCCATGCGAGTGTCCCTTTTCCGTCTATACATTGCTACACTCAAGAACCTATGGATTGAGCGCGGCGAGATGGTCTTTGTAGGTCTGGCCGTAAGCGCCGCTGGGAGTACCGCTATAGTCTGAAATCAGTGAGATGGAACTGCACGACGATCCCCACGTATCCCACACCCAGGCCAAGTAGCTGCCGCCGTTATTATCAAGCCACCCCATCAGCGTGCTGATAAATACGCCCTGGCAGTCATTCTCGCCGATTTCGGTGGTCACTACCGGTACTGCGGAAAGCACCGGCCCAGTGTTGCTGTTATAACAGCTCACGTCAGCGCACATGTTGAAATTGTACACATGCCAAGCCGCCGCCAAGTTGCCGAGCGGATCGTTGGGCTTGTGCGAGACCCAACCTGTCAATGAATTCGAGTACTCCACCCCTCCAAGCAAGATGATGTTGGTCGCTCCCGTGCCTCTAACCGCAGTAACCAGCTCCTGCATGCCGGCTACTGTATACGTAGCACCCGGGCAAACGCCTCCGTCGCGCCAGCAGGTCCAAGCCGCCGCCGTGTCCTGATTGGAATCAGGGAAGGGCTCGTTGAAAAGCTCAAAAATGACCGAGCTGTTGCCTTTAAACATCTGCGCAACTTGAGTCCAGAATGCGGGGGAATGGTCTTCGTCTGGCATGGGCTGCTGAGAAACGGCTTGCGAACTGCCGGGAGCTGACCAGTGGAGTTCAAGGATGGGAATCAGCCCCTGTTGCTTGATGGCGCTGACGTAGTCTGAGATGGCTTGCTGGTAACTGGTGCCGCCGTATTGCGACGAAACGCCGTTGATTCCCAGCCAACAGTCCTCATTGAGAGGGATCCGTACGGCGTTCGCTTTCCAAGATTTGATCGCTTGTATCGAGGCGGCGTCATTTGGACCATCGAAGATGCCCCAACCCTGGATGCAAGCGTACTCAGTGCCTGAGCGATTCACTCCGTGAATGCGGACATCCTGACCATTGGCGTTCTGAATCTGATTGCTAACTACGTGAAGTCCGTCGACGCCGTCACCGCCGGCAGTCGTGTATCCTCCCGAGGTGGTGCCGCCACTCGTACAGGAAACGATTAATGCAAGGGCGAGCGATGATGAGCATAATTTAAGCCGCTTCATAAGACCTCTCCCGACGACGAGCATAATTAAATGGCAAAGACCTTATTGCAGGCATAATTGATTATGACCGTTAATCACCGGTGAATCTGTGATTTGACTCACACATTAATTGTAGAAGTCATAATATATGCTCTCCAACCCTGCCCTTTGTCAGATTATCAGTTTATAAAGAACGCGCCTTCCTAAATACGAAAAACAGGTTCAGCGAGGATATTTCAATCAGGTTCTTCCTCAAGCAGTTGAAGTTGACATTTTTAAAAGCACATTATTTTCATCCCGGGTCGGTACTATCTACCATATAAACTCTTTAAATACCTTAAGTTTTATCAAAATATCCCGATGAGAAGATTGCATCATGCCGTGATACATTTTATAGAGGAGTACTATTTCAACCAAGTTTAGTTTTGCTGCGAACTAAGGAAAGTCTATGTTTTTGCTTCCCAATTTATGGGACATCCACTTTCGGTGCTGATATGTCAGCACCCTTGAGGGATAATTACCACTATGGCTTTTACCGGGGATTTAGAACATCTGCCGATAGTAGACATCATCCAGCTGGTCCACACAACGCGGAAGTCAGGGATTTTTTCCGTTAAGGGGGACAAGGGGGAGAGTAATATTGTCTTCAGCAACGGATCCATTGTTTGTGCAAATCACATCGACGATAGCATCCGCATCGGGACCGTTCTGGTAAAGACAGGCGCCATAACACTTGAAGATCTCAAGCAGGCATTGGACGCCCAGAACGACGCCACTAAGGATCGCAGGCCGATCATGGTTACTTTAATGCAGATGGGCAAGCTCAAGCCGGAAGATGCTCTTCGAGGGCTGAGAAAGCTGGTCGAAATGACAATCGTCGAGCTGATGAGCTGGACCAAGGGTACTTTTACGTTCGATACGGACACTATCTTCTTCTCTCCAGAAGGTGAGCCTGCTTTCGGCGACATTGAGCAGCTTGTGGGGGTCGATGCCCAGATGGTTTTGATGGATGCTTCTCGTATCTTTGACGAGCGTGAACGTGACCGTGCTATCGGGAAAGAAGTTCAGTCCTTCGAGGCACTCTATGCCGACGTCTTTCCAGCGGGAACCGCAGGCAAGACAAAAGGAGCGCGGTCGATAATTACCGCGGATGATCTCGGGCTTGCCGATGTTGATCGACTTGAGAAAAAAATATCCCGGCCTGCGTCTGAAATGGAAAACTTCAACCCGGTCGAAATCCATCGCCAGAAAATAAAGGAAATACTCACGGGTTTTCCCTCCGAAGAGCAGGAAGCATTTGTTACCTTTTTGAGGAAATCCGTAGCCCGCAAAGCCGCGCCCGGCGCTGCGGCGCAGCAGGCGGACAAGGCTGTAATCATTTTCAGCGGTGACAAGCTGATAAGTCATTCTGTTATGACGATATGCAATGATGAAGGAATACCCGTATTTGCAACGGACGATGAGATGGACCTCGAACGGATCGTATCCCAATGCATCTCTGCCATGAGAATGCCCGCGGTCGTTCTTGACAGTCCCGTGAGATCAGGGGGCGGGCTTTCCGAGGGAAAAATCATAGCCCTTCGGAACCGGTTGAGAGGAAAGTACTCTTCAGTCCCTCTTCTGCAATTCGCCTCTCCGTTGGAGAGTAATTTCATCCTTCAATCGTACAATGACGGTGTCAGGGCCGTTCTCCCTAGGCCGCTGAAAGAAATACGGAGAGAAACGTACATCCAGGATACGATGCAGTTTCTCGACGCCTTCAGGTCTTATATTAAAAATTTTCAGTACCAACCCGACACCATTGATCGATACGTGAAAAAACTAAAAAACGACATCAAACCGCTTCGCGAAAGCACCAACCCTGCTGATGTAATTCTGGCGATGCTCGTCGGTGTTGCAGGAATGTTCGAGCGTGCGGTCACTTTTTTTGTGCGTCCTTCAGAATTGACTGGCGAAAGGGCCATAGGAATGAGCTCTGAAAAGGATATGGGGCCGACCCCGGCCGATGGGCTTAAAATACCGCTCTCAAAGCCTTCGGTTTTCCGGGATGTGCTCGAAAAAGGGCTGGCGTACTATGGGGAGAGCAGCGATGAAACGATAAAGGACCTTTTCAAGGAAATTGGCAAACCCAAGAGCCCGGTTTTTGTCCTGCTGCCCCTGATAGTCGATCGAAAAGTAATAGCGATTGTATATGGGGATTTCGGGAATAAGGAGGCGTCCCCGGTGCAGCTTGATATACTCGAGATCCTTGCTCAACAGGTCGGCATTTTACTGGAATATGGTCTTTTCCGGAGACAGGTGAACAAGGCGTCCCAAAAATCAGAGATACCTTAACGGGTCTCGGGCCAAGAGAAAATGCGGAGGTGCAAGACCATCATGGACAATGCGATACTGAATCAGATCCTTCAAATTGCCTTCGAAAAAAGGGTCTCGGACATCCATTTTGAGGTCGACAACCCGCCGATGTTCCGGGCACACGGCCATCTCATCCGCGCCAAGCTCGCGAGCTTGACGAAACAGGATACCGAGTTCGTCGCAAACGCGGTCATGGAGCAGCATCACCGTAAGCTGCATGAAGACTTGAAGGAATTTGATACTTCCTATACTCTGGCGAACGTCGGCCGTTTCCGCGTTAGCATCTTCCGGCAACGCGGGAATCTCGGCATCGTCATGCGGGTCATACCGCATCAGGTTAGCACCTTCGAGGAGCTGAATCTTCCATCCGTCCTCGGCAGGATTGCGCAGGTTCCTAATGGCCTTATACTCGTCACCGGGCCGACCGGCAACGGCAAATCGACGACACTCGCATCGATGCTGAAGTATATCAACGATAATTTCGATTACAATATCATTACCATCGAGGACCCAATCGAGTTTCTGTTCTCCTCAAACAAAAGCTGTGTTATTCAGAGGGAGGTGGGCATCGATACGGACAGTTTCAGCGTTGCACTGCGGTCTGCGATGAGAATGAATCCGGACGTCATCATGGTCGGAGAAATGCGCGATCTAGAAACCATAGACGCCTGTATTAAGGCCGCCGAGACTGGGCATCTGGTACTATCCACGCTTCATACCCATAATACCGCTTCGTCCATCAACCGCATCGTCGGTTATTTTCCGCCTGAGGCTCAGGAGAATGCGAGGCACAGGCTGGCGGAGAGTCTCATGGCCATCACATCTATGCGGCTCGTAAGAGGGAAAAGCGGCGAGACTATCCTGCCTGCCCTTGAAGTGATGTATGCGACTTCTACCATTAAGGCGTGCATAAGGGACAACCACCTCGATGATATTGAGCAGTACATCGAGAAGGGACGAGACGAATACGGCATGCAGACGATGGACCAGCATCTCATCCAGCTCTGCCGGGCGGAATTCATAACTCTCGACGAGGCAAAGCGGACCTCTCGCTCGAAAGACCTGGAGCGAAAACTGATGTACAGTTAAGGTACGCGAACCAGACTGATTTACCATGATTATCCCCTCAATCCGCCCTTCATTCCTAGTGGCGTTCTTCACAGCCTTAAACGGGTGCCCTGATTTGAAAAGTATTGAATTGTTTAGGCGATTGTGACCAGGTGATGCTATTTCGGGAATCATGTGAAGAGATAGGCTGACAAAATCACCTCTCGACCTTGACAGCGGCACGGAGAATATATAGAATTAACCTATAACTATTTGCAATAGTCATCGGTATGCACCATACCTCCCCCTTCTTTAATGAGGTCATAGAGTGAACCCCTTAGTTCATCTTACCTCGGATTTGTGTACTCTTCATATCAACGAACATCATACAAAAAGGAGGTGAACCTATGGATAATCGGGAACTGAAAAAGTTTCTGATGGGGTTCGGTATAGTCGGACTGATTGCCGGCGCCGGTCTTGTCATCGACGGAAGCATGCACAAAGCCGAAGGCAGCTGAAGCGGTACGGGTAGTGGTACAGGTGTTACCACAAAACAGACTGCAACGCATAGCAGTTGAAGCGGCACAAAAGCTGCTCCGACATCGGCTCCCTCAGGCAGCGGAACCGGTTCAAATGAGAAGCCGGATCAACCAGCGCCATCCGGAAGCTCAGGCGGCAGCAAATAGTGCAGTCTGCACTATCAAAGAACCAAGAACATAAGGGAGGCGCCAGCCTCTCGCAATGCCAAATGCATGAAACAGTTTCGTTCTCGCGATCCCGGGAGCGTCGAGCAAGACCGTAGATGACATTCCCGGGATACTCTCTCCCAGGCTTGACGGATTATATGATCGCCAATGGACCAGAGACCCTATATCGTGCATGTCGGGATATGCTGGGTAAGGCTGCGTGGTTACGTCTCTCCTCACGGGAGTCAAAAGCCGTTGTTTCGCGCACCCTTTCGACCGTATTAAGCCCGAATAAAGACGGCTCGATTCCCCCTTTTTTGCAGGATCTTGCCCGTCTCGAGGAGGTTCATGCCTCCGTAGAGGAGAGCAAGGGATCCCTCCCGAGGGAAGTAGAACTGCCGAGCGTCAACCCGACGCTGCGAATCCTTGAATTATCTTGGAGCAATCTTACATCATTTCTCCACAGGCATCTCAAGTTTTCCGACATCCATCCTTCGCAAAAGGCCGAGCGGGTCATCCTCTGGTATCATGCTCTTTCCGGGCGCGTAATGGCACGGCCTGCAACGGACGAAGACCTTCTTGTCCTCAAAATGGTTGTTGAGGGGATAGCTCCGGAAGCCGTTGCGGCACAGGGCGGATTGCCCGTGGGGGCAGTGGATAACGCCCTCTATCGTGCCGGTGCAAGCGGTCTCCTGCTCATGCCGCGGTCCCGCCTCCGGCGGGATCCTGAATTTTTTCGCAGTCAAAACAGCATTCCCGAGCTGTACCTGACCTCGCCCTCCTTTACTCTTCAATGGCATATCACACAGGCCTGTGACCTGCACTGCAAACACTGTTATGACCGCAGCACCCGAACGCCAATAACGTTCAGCAGCGCAGTCCGCATACTCGACGAACTTCGTCTTTTCTGTAACAGCAGACACGTTATAGGAGCGGTCTCTTTTACCGGGGGGAACCCTCTCTTGCATCCTGAGTTTTCGGAGATCTATCGCGCAGCCGCCGAGCGTGGTTTTGCCCTGGCCATCCTCGGCAACCCCGCGCCGCGGGAGAGGATCGCCGAGCTGATTGAGATCCACATGCCGTCCTTTTACCAGGTGAGCCTCGAGGGGCTCAGGGATCACAATGACGCCATCCGCGGCCACGGTCATTTTGATCGGGTCATGATGTTCCTGGATGTGCTGAGGGAACTCGGGGTATCGTCAATGGTCATGCTTACACTGACGAGCGAGAATATCGGCCAAGTGCTTACGCTTGCCGAGGTGCTCAGAGACAAGGCTGACGTCTTTCATTTTAGCCGGCTCTCCAAGGTCGGCGAGGGTGCAAACCTCAAATTGCCCGATGTGCGAACATACCGCGCTTTTCTTGAATCCTATCTCGATGCGGCCTGCAACAATCCCGTTATGGGAATCAAGGATAATCTTATCAACATCATCCGCCGAGACCGCCGTAATGCCCCGTTCGGCGGCTGCACCGGCTACGGCTGCGGTGCGGCCTTCAACTTCATTACCCTTCTCGCCGACGGCGAGGTCCATGCCTGTCGGAAATTCCCCTCTCCCATCGGTAACATTCATCGTCAGGGTATTGCCAATATTTACGACTCGGAACAGGCGCAGCATTACCGTTTGGGCAGCGCTGAGTGTCGGTCTTGCATGGTCCGTCCGGTCTGCGGCGGGTGTCTGGCCAGCGCCTACAGCCACGGCCTGAATGTCTTCGTAAGCAAAGACCCCTTCTGTTTTCAGCTCAAAGATTCGAACTAAAGCTTTGCCGGGTAATTCCCCCGGTTTCGAGATAAAGGTTACCTCCACTTCGTGCCTGAAAGGTAACGCCTTATCAGACGAATCGCTTCCACTGCTTCCGGGATTCCTGCTGCAGTAGCACCGCCAATATACAGCAGTCCGTAAAGTCCCAGTACGGCCACCCCGCGTATAATGACGTGAAATCCAAGGAGGTAAAATTTTGCTCCCAGGGCGATGGCGGCGGAGACAACGGCTATGCCCCAAAGCTCGAGTATCATCCGGCCGCCGAGCTTGAATTGGCCGATTTTTGCAGAAAGAGCGTATCTGAAAAGCAAAAACTCGATCCAACCGGCGACACCCGCAGATGCGGTAAGTGAAGCGGAGCAGTATACGGCATCCAACGCAAAGAAGGACCGCATGGGAAACACCACAATGAAACCCAAGAGGGCCGTTAAAGCAACACGGAAACATGCAATGCCCATCGGTGTCTTGGTGTTGCCAAGTGACCAGAAGGCCGAGATGAGGAGGCGGGATTGTGTGGTGGCCACTAGTCCTACTGCGCTCCCTGCCAATATGAACCAGACGAAACGCGAATCCGATCCTCCAAAGTGCCCTGTTTGAAGAAGCATAGCTGTGATGACATCGCCCAAGACGATAAACGCCACGGCTGACGGAACAACGAAAAATGCCATCCTCCTGGTCCCGACGGTCAGCCGGGCTTCCAGTTCCCGGACAATTTCCACTTTTGTTCCGGTGGTTCTTGACATCTCCGTCAGTGCGGCCGCAGATATCGCCATTCCGAACAGAGACACCGGAAGAGTATAGATAGTCTGGGCGTAAGCCATGGCCGCGACCGATGCGGGTCCCAAATAGCTAGCTAAAACTTGATCTATGTAGGCAGACAGCTGCACAACCCCCCGAGTGACCACCGCCGGCGTGAAGTTGGTTATAATCTTCTGCACGGGCGCCAGCCGGGTTTTCAGCGAAAACGTGAACAAGCCGTTAAGCTTTAGGGCGTAGGGGAACTGCACTCCCCATTGAAGCGCCGCACCAATGACTGTCGCCCACGCTACCCAGATGACAAGCTGTGCCTGTGACTGGGAGCGATTTGCCAGATAGTATCCGCCAATACCGACCAAAACTGCAATGATGGCCAAATTCCAGAGCACCGGCGCGACGTAGGAGAGAAAGAATTTCCGGTGACTGTTCAGTACACCGAGGCACCATGCTGACAGCACAAGGAGTCCCGTTCCGGGAAACATGATAGCAACCATTCTGATGGTCAGTTCCCGGACCTCACCGTGAAATCCGGGGGCAAGGATCTCGATAAGTGGCCGACTGCATGTTACGCCTATGATCACGAGCAATGCCGTCACGGACACAAGAAGCGTAAGGACGACGGAAGCGGCCCGGCCAGCCTCTTCCTCCTTCCCTTCCGCCAGCAGCTTGGCGTATACCGGGATGAACGAGGCAGAGAGCACTCCTTCCCCGAAAAGATTCTGTAAAAGATTGGGGATTCGCAAAGCGGCCCGAAAAGCGCCCGCGGCGTCGGAGTTGCCGAGGTAATGAGCGAAAACGCGCTCTCGCACAAGCCCCATGATGCGGGAAAGTAGTATGCCGATTGCGACGGCTATTGCTGCAGGCCTTTTATTCACGGTTTTTTGCCCATAGCTTATCGTTTAAAGCAGCTAGTCTCTATGAAAAAGAACTTCTTGGCTTTTCCGGAAATCACAAAGGAAAGGTCATTGTCAGCCGGGAGAAACATATTATAGCTGAATGTTCAATATGCTCCTTGTCATACTGATCCTTGAGGCCAGACGGAGAGTCTAGCGTTTTTTCCAGAGATTAACTCATGTAGCGGCCACCGTTTACCTGCACCGTTTGTCCTGTCATATACGCGTTCTGGATTATCATGATCGCTGCGTCCGCGATTTCCTCTGCAGTTCCCAATCTTCCAACTGGAATTATATCGGGACGGATCTGGGGGAGGGACCGTGCCATATCCGTGCTGGTCAGACCAGGCGAGAGGGTATTTACCGTAATACCCTCTTTCGCAAGCTGCGCGGCATAGTAATGGGTGATCCCGAGAATTCCTGCCTTTGACGCAGCATAATGAACGCCGACAATCCCTCCGATCTGCGCCGCTACTGAAGAAATGTTAATGATGCGGCCCCATTGCCGCTCCCGCATTCCGGGCAACACGGCTTGGATGACGAGAAAGGCCGACTTGAGATTGACGGAAAGGGTTTGATCCCAATCCTGTTCGGAAATCGTATCAATCGTTCGCGCCGTGGCTATTCCGGCGTTATTTACGAGGATTGAGATGGGACCCAGCTCCTTCTCGACAAAGGCAACCATCCTTGTAACCTCTGTTTGGGAGGAGACATCGGCCTGTATCATAATTGACCGTGCCCCTTCCCGCCGTATCTGCTCGGTTACCGTCCGAGCACCTCTTTCATCGATTCGAAAATTAACGGCAACATCGGCTCCCGCCCGAGCAAGTGCCGAAGCAATAGCGTTCCCTATGCCCCTGCTGGCCCCGGTGACCAGCCCAATTTTGCCTTTCAAGTCATTCATGGTCTCCACTCCCTGACTCTGTAATCTTTAAGAATACAGGATATACCATTGTCTATGCCATCGGAAATGAAACTCCGGACAAACGTGCACATTCTGAAAGATATCTTTCCTGTATCACGGCATCTGCAGCCGCCGGATGAAAATTCCGACGCTTTTGATGATAAAAATATTGTCCTGAAACCAAGGCTTCCTTTTCTTTGCTTGTAGCCAGCCAGACTTGCGTGTTAACTCCCTCCTCGAGGCTATCTGGTGCGCCCGGCCCGCCCATTTTGGTGGGCACCCAACCAGGTTCTAATGCATTAGATAATACGCTTGGCCATTTACGAGCAACAGCAAAGGCAAGGATGACATTATGCAATTTAGAATCAGCATAAGCGCCAGATCCGTCCCACGGTCGGTCATTCCAGGTCAAATCTTTCAAGGTAGGGTCGCCACTGCGATGCATGCTTGAGCTAATATATATTAAGCGCCTTGGTTTTTTAATCAGGCATGTCAGAAGGTATGGGGCCAATGAATTTACGGCAAAGACCTGCGGCAACCCATCGATCGTCTCGATACGATAGGATTCGCGATAGCCCACACCTGCATTATGGATAACGGCATCAAACAAGCCGAGCTCATTTGCCTGTTCCGCAACATGTTTGGTTTCCGAAATGCTGGAAAGATCGCCGACTACAGCAGTTTCAGCTCCGGGGACAGCATGCAGTGCTTCTTTAGCCCGATTTTGACTGCGGGCATGTACTACTACCGTGTGTCCATTTGCAACCAACGACCGAGCAGCCATTTTTCCCAGCCCGTCGGCAGATCCTGTAATCAAGATTATCGCCATACAATGCCTACGTTATGTGGATGATGAAGCTTGATTAAAGCCTCCACGATCCCATTGGGCTATCTCGGTCCCCTGGTCGGTCCCTGCGCGCCCGGCTCTCTTTAGCTCTTTTTGAACCGCTCTTTCGCCGCAGTGACAGCGTTCTTAAGCTCTGTCCATGCTGCTTCCGAACCCGCCTTCAGAGCGTCCCATGCATCTGTGCTCGAACCCTTAAGCTCCTGGAGTTTCTGAATTGCGGCATCCCGCTTATCCTTCATTTGCTTGATCTGTTTTTCATACTCAGTTTTCGCATCGGTCTTGGCCGCACGGGCCTTAGTCTCAAGCTCGTCGACCTTGGCGGACCACTCCTTAAGCTGTGCAGCCAACTTATCAATGTATTCCTCCCTGTTCTTCATCATGGTTCCTCCTTTTAAAAATCCCGAAAGATCGGGGGCTACAGGATACAACGTTTTGAGCCATTTTATGAACTAACCAGCACCCACTGTATATCTGGCCAGATATTCCTTCAACGTTCTGCTGTCAACCTGCGATGAAGTCAGTAAGCTCTTTCCAAAATGATCGCTCCACGAGTTCGGCACAATCGTTATGTCCGGCCCCTTTAATTATCCACATCTTCCTGCTCCCCTGCAGTGATTCATATAATGCAAGCGCGTGCCGTATCGGGATGATTTGGTCCCGATCGGCACCGACAACCGCCATCCTCCCTGTAAATGCCTTCATATTTCCGACGGTGTCATATTTATCTCTCAGGAACAGACGGACCGGGAGCCATGGGAATTTCTCTTTTGCAACGGACAGGAGGGTATCCCAAGGTGTAATAAGGATTATCCCATCGATTGGAACAGGAGCGTCCTTGGCGACAGACGCAACTACCCCGCATCCCAAGGATTCTCCGAGCACAAAAATCGGCCCACCGAATTTTTCCAGTGCCAGACGCAGCGTCTCCCTTGCGTCATTCACGAATGCTGTTTCTCCCAGTTCTCCGTTCCGTCCTCCATATGCCGGATATTCTGGGAGTATCACTCGAAATCCAAGGGGTACTAAAGCTGTCACATAATACGCTCTGTCAAACGCAGTGCCTGCATTGCCATGGAAAACCACTACTGTGCCTTTGCGGCTGTTGGCCGGACCGATGCTGACAAAGCCTCGATATCCTTCGATACCTGAGGGCCAGAATGCAATTTTATCTGCAGCAAGCGCTTCTTGTGAAGGGACTGATTGACTGGGGTAATAGAGCATTTTGTTTTGCAGGTCGCAACCGGGGATAACAAATATTGTTATTATCAGTATCTGCAGGCTAAAAATTACTCTTGCATGCGTTAACCCTGGCCAGCGGACCCGATCCATGTGCCAATGACATCCCCTTCGAGGCGTAATCAAGTATATCAATGACAGGCCACACCACTCATTGTATATTTACAAATCCATACCGGAAGCTTCATGTAACTAGCTGTGAAAAGTATAAAAGAATTGTTTGAAAATAGAAAGAAAAAAAGATGAGGATTTTTATAGAGGATGTTTTAATAAATCGCACCATCAAATATTTCAGGACGAAGGTTTAATGCCTTATGGCTTGATTGTTCAACACAGGACTCTCCTTGGTCCCGTCATGGAGTAAACAGCGAATCGTCAATTTTGGGATTGACCAGGTACCGTGTAATAACGATTTCAGCGATTCTGTTCCCGCCAGCGTAATTGATAATTCTGAAGGGGAAAAGAACGCCATCAACAGTTCTAAAGTCGCTGAATTCAGAGCTCAAGCTCGTTGACTGACTTCCCATGGAAAAAGTACCGATGCTTTTGACGATGCGGTAGTTCTCTTCGCTCACAAACACCTCCATATCATTACCAGTGCGATCAGTGCACCTGAGGACGAGCACGTTAGCGCCGTTCAGGATGTCCCTCCGTGGCTCAGCTACCGTTAAGCTGTCGTCGAGCAACCCGAACGGGAGGCTAAGTTCATCATACTGGTAGACCATGGCAAGATAGCGTGGTCCAGAAACTTCCTCGAGCTGTCCTCCGATACCCCGATAACCTTTTGTACCGTTCAGGATCCTTCGTTCCGTAGAACGGGTATAATTGATATCGACAAACAACTTGCCGTCCCTTCTCATGGCACGCTTATATGTTCCTTCGTCGCCCCGTATCAGAGCTGTTATCCGGCCCTCGGCAGCAACCGATAAGACCCTCGCCAGCCGTTCCCTCCCCCCATAGGTTTCGATAATCTTTTCCGCAATCGTCACTTTGTTTGGCACGGATTGGTGTTCGCATGAGGTAAGTGACATGATGACCGTAACAAGCATGAGCATACATTCTACTATGGCTCGCGTTGATAAATTACTCAGTGTCCCGGTGACAGAGGGTTTTTTCATGTGATATCCTAATAATGCACGATGATGAGCACAAAATTAGCGCTACGAGATTTCAGCTTACTGATCTTCTTCCAAAAAAATGTATTGACGTTTGTTTTCCGAGAAGCATTATGCAGCAAGTGCAAAAATAGTTATCCTATTCAAATTGCAATGGGTTTTGTGATCCTGAGGCTATCCGTCTATTCATCAATCTGCTGCAATCTCGGGTCAAACTTCACTGCAGTGAATTCCACGACTTCATATGTTGCGACGCCTGCACGATAGAAGGGATCTTTGGCTATATAAGCCTTGAGCTCCTCCGCACTTGTGGCGTGGGCAAGGATGACTCCTCCCGTACGGGGTATCCGAGGTCCGGAAGCAAGGAGGAAGCCCGCTGCATAGCCTTCGTCAAGAAAACGACGGTGGTCCTCCAAAAGCGCATCGATCTCGCTCAGGGGTTTAATATAATTCACCAAGATAACAAACATTGTATAACTCCTTCCTCAAAACCCCGCAGGTCGAGAATTATGCGCGGTGTTTATTATTGTATAAATTCATCAAGATTTCAACCGGAAAACAACTTCAAGGACGCAGTTAGTTCGTTAAGCACCCTGCGCTCATTTGCTTGTCGAATAGCTGCCGTATTTAATTTGTTCATAGATTGTTAGGGGAAGTATAACGGTATCAGCAATGATGCTGAACGGCACATCAATCAGACAGAAACCTCCTATCCCCTGCGTCTCGTGCATTTTCGGATACAAGAAGCATCTGAAATCGAACACCGCGCCGCTGTAGACTCTCGACAGTGCCGGTTCAGGGGGGCTCCAATTCGGGCCCACATATCTCGTGGTGATCGTGCCGCAACCCATGCAGGAGAGCGCCACGAATGCCACAAGTGCCAGATACCAATGCTCCATCCGTTTCAACATAAAGGGGAGAACCAGACGACCCATGTTCGATCCAAAATTTTTTTCCTGTCTCGCTCTTCCCTTGACGCCATCCCAAAATGACCACTAACCTCGCATGCAGATTTATAGCGAGTAGCGTCTCAATGGCAAGGACAACCTCCCTACCAGACGCGCGGGATGAGACGATACTTCACCTGAACCATATAGATGTCATAGCCTTTGAGTCCATTCCTCAATATGCGTTCTTCCAGCACAGCCCGTCTCGCAACGATGACCACAAGGATTGGCCCCAAGAGAACGCCGTACCAGGACCCCAGCAATAAGGCGGTCCCGAAAACAAAGGGGATGAAGGCGGAATACATCGGATGACGCACAAAGTGGTAGGGACCGGTCGAGATCACTGTCTGCCCTCGTTCCTTTTGAATGCGTACGGCCGATGATAGGTAAGGGTTTTCACGAAAGGTCAGGAAAAATAGATAGAACGAGCATAACAGGATAATTGCGCCGAAAACCTGAAGCCAAACCGGCATCCGCGACCAGTGAAATCGCGCCGCATCCAGGGGCATGAGGCCCAGCCACGCAAAGAAGAGAACTTCCATAAAAATATACAGCACCTTATCCCACACTTCCTGGCCGGGTTTAAACACGATCATGCGCTCCTGGAGCAATCCGGGGTCATGCCCGTAAAGCCATGATGTGATGGCAACGACAAAACCCAAAAAAAGGCCGAAAAAGATCCAGCCAGAACGCCAAGCGATGGTACCAGCCGGAAGAAACAAGACCACTGCTATGACCAAAAACAGGATTGCAATTTGTGCAACAAGCAATTTAGTATTGACTGCCATCAGTGGCCTATCCTCTCCATATGAAGCATACGATTTGAAAATCGCACAGAACCTGTTTTTCCCGTATCGTTCATAATAAAACGAGTAATAAAAGCCGTCAAAAATAGGAGCAATTGCATCACTCGAAGAATAAAATGGGCCATAAATCTGTCTTTTGTTTCTCGAGCCGCACTATATTGCCGTTTAATCCGTGGAGGAGCGATTCTCTTATAAACTAATTGCTAATCGAAAGAGACGATTGACACTCATGCCCGAACAACTGGTTAAAAAGATCCGGGACTTCTGATTCGAAAGAGAGTTTTTTGCCGCTGAACGGATGCTCGAAAGAAATGGATCTGGCGTGAAGTGCCATGCGAGGAAGCCGGTCATCCTCTTTTCCGTACTTGGTGTCCCCCGCAATCGGATGTCCGATGCCTGCGAAATGCACTCGTATCTGGTTCTTTCTGCCCGTCAGCAGAACCACTTCGACAAGGGACAGGTCCTTTTTCTCTTTCACGACGGTATATACCGTTTGAGCAAGCCTACCCTTTGAACTGTCCGTTGTTGCATAGACAGTATAATTGTCGTCTTCTGCCAGGTAGCTGGTGATCGTTCCCGATTTCTTTTCCAGTGTGCCGTGAACGATTGCAAGATATTTCTTCTCGGTTTCTTTCCATCTCGCCTTCAGGCGGAACATCGCCTCTTCGCTCTTTGCCAAGATGAGCACTCCGGAGGTGTCCCGATCCAGACGATGGACCACGAAAAGCCGTTTCCGGCACCGTCCACACCCTGTCCGTATATATTCGGTTAAAATTGAATGAGCCGTGCGTTTTTTTTCATGTTCGGTAGCGACGGTCAGGAGGCCCGCAGGCTTGTCCACTACGAGGATTTCCTTGTCCTCGTACAGGACTGCAATCCTATGGGATATATGCCTGATGTTCGAACCTCTTTTTCGCATGGGTGATTGTTACTGCTCCAGACCGCGGAGATTTCGAAATGATGGTTACGGGCGGTTCTTCGAGTTAACATCTGCATGTTCTAGGATCAACCTGTACTCTTCACTAGCTCCAAGATCGTGCAAATCCTCGATGCCTTCCCGGGAAGAGAGGAGGTGAAAAAGACGGACGATTCTGATCCTTCAACTGCTGCATACCACACCTATTTCTTGAGAAAAGCCCTATAGAAGTATAATGCTATGAAGATTTTAAAAACAGCGACGAATACGAAAAGCCCCAAAGGTGAAAACACGTAAAGCAGCTTCAACTTATTCGTTTTAAATTTATTGCCGCATTTTGGACACTTGACGACATTAAAATTCATCCCTTCTTTCAGTATATTTGCAAAACCGGGGTATGGCCAGCGTTTCTCTTCCAGTGGAAGCTTTGAGAATACAAATAAGCGATTTTCTTCAGCATCAAAAATACCGTTGCACCTATTACATTTTATCTGTTTATTTTTCAGCATTATTGACCCCTAATTATACATTTTGGAGCGAGTAACCGCAGCCGCCAGAAAAGCTCAGATTCAAAAACCCCGCTATGCTTCCCGCACGCGGGCAACCACTTGGGCTTGCCGATGTTCCAAGACCAAATCCGGGAAGTGCTATCTTTATACAACTTTGCTGCATTTCTAACAATAAAAAAAGAGATGGCCGTGGCCGGCTATCTCATGCAAAGCTGTGTTAAATATTGTGCTTATGATGGTAGCAGTTCTGGATAAGACTCAAATTTTTGGATGGGTGATATGATCGAACATTACAAGAAGGAATGCACACCTCTTCCGTCCCCAAAATCAGCGTTTACTGGTCTTGTGACAGATAAAACACTGCTCCTTCGGCGGATGGGTGTCTTTCAAAGGCGCTTGTTTGCCCGGCGCATGACATGTTATACAGTCTTCCTGTGCGCTCAGAGGAAGGTGAATTTTGTCAAGGGGGACATCCGGAGCCTTTTTCCCGGCCGACGAAATAAAGAAGAGGATAGCGACGATGGCGCCTGCCGCCAGGATCAACACCAGTGTGTTTTTCATTTTACTGTTCCCAGGGACACGTCCAATCGTTTAAAGAGCGGTGATATAAGAACTGCATGAAGTAAGATACTTTTCGCCTTATTGATGATGTTTTTATATATCCAAAGCAGTAAAACCTCGGATCTCGTTAAAGATCGAGCTGATCACCGTTTATTGCACAAGTCCTTCTCCATAATGATAACAGGATACGAGTGATATATTGCCGTCTCTTTCACTATCCATCCTAATTTTGCGTAGAACTGTCCAGGAAGACTGGCATCGGTTGTGAACAGGAACAGTTTGCATACTCCCAAGTCGGCGGCCTTTTCCTCCGCAGTCTCCGCCAAACGCGAGCCAATCTTCCTTCTCCTCCATGGTTTGGCCACGTAGAGGCTCGTGAGCCAGTGTGACAAATCGCCCCTCGTCTCCATGTCGAACATCTTAAGAGATACTGTCCCTACTGGTTCTCCGGCCTCGAAAGCCACCAGGGTAAGGGGCAGCTGTTCTTTATTCATTCTCTCCCGCAAAAAACTTACAACATCTTGCAGTATCATCTCCGGATATAGATAGAACCACTCGTCGTATATCCAGTCAGCAATGATCGACACAACATCTTTATGATCTGCCAAATATTGAATGTCCACGTATGCGCCATTCTTCGTAATGAAATGATCAAATTGCACAGGTTTTTTGATCATTCGCGCCCGAAATCGGACCGAATACGACATCCCGGCAGACCTCGAAAAGATGTCTCTCTTTACGGACAGGAAGAGACTTGCGCCTCCCCTCGAACAGGTGACCCGTCTTTTGGAACACTGCCGGTTTGGTCGACTGAACTATGCCTTCTGTGCCGACATGACGACCTCCGGCGTCATCGGCAGTTTCCTGATGCGCTTGCCCGTCAGGGCGAACACTGCGTTCGCCACGGCCGGCGCGATGGGCGGAACGCCCGGCTCGCCGATGCCTCCGGACTTCTCGGTGCTTTCGACAATATGGACCTCAACTTCCGGCATCTCCATCAGTCTCAGAATTTGATAGTCGTAAAAGTTGCTCTGTTCCACTCTGCCGTCCTTGAACGTGATGGCGCTATGCAGAGCCGCCGAAAGGCCGAAGACAATCCCGGACTCCATCTGCGCCCGGATGATCTCGGGGTTCACGTATTTTCCGCAGTCCACGGCACAGACGACTTTGTGCACCCGGATGGCTCCGCTCGGGTTCACCGAAACCTCTGCTACCTGCGCGATGTAGCTGCCGAAGGACGCGTGTACCGCGATACCCCGTCCGCGTCCCGAAGGAAGCGGACCCCCCCAGCCGGCCTTCTCGGCAACAAGATTCAGCACGCCCAAGTGTCGTGAATTGCCCTCGAGGAGCCGTTTGCGGTATTCATAGGGGTCCCTTCCCGCTACGTGCGCCAGATCGTCCAGGAAGGTCTCTACCACAAATCCCGTGTGCGAATGGCCCACAGAGCGCCACCACAGGACCGGAACGCCGGTCTTCGGGCTGTGCAGGTCCACAAGGACGTTCGGAACGGCATAGGGGAGGTCCGCTGCGCCTTCGATCGAGGTACCGTCTATGCCGTCCTTGACCATCATGCGTTCGAACGGAGTCCCGACAAGGATGGATTGGCCGACAATGGTGTGCTTCCAGGCAACTGGGTTTCCCTGCTCGTCCAGCCCCGCTGCTATACGGTCATACCACATCGGGCGGTAATAACCGCCCCGTGTGTCGTCTTCGCGTGTCCAGATCACTTTCACCGGCGCCTTGGCCGCCATTGCCACGTGCACGGCTTCCTTCACGAAATCATTCGCCGGATTGGCGCGCCTTCCGAAGCCGCCTCCCAGATACATCGTGTGTATTCTCACCTGCTCGGGCTTTAGCCCGGCAGCGTCTGCGGCCGCCTTCCGGTCCCCGGTCTGCATCTGCGTGCCGGTCCAGATATCGCAGGAGTCTTTCTTCAGGTCCACGGTGCAGTTCATGGGTTCCATAGTCGCGTGGGCAAGGTACGGGACTTCATACTCGGCGCTGATCCGCTGCGCGGCCTTTCCCATGGCAGAATCAACATCGCCTTCCTTCTTAGCAGTCAGCCCCGGCGTTGAGGCGAGGTCGGAGTACTGCTTCCGCAGCCCCGGCGTCGAGAGCGTTGCAAGGGGTCCTTCGTCCCAAACGATTTCGAGCAATTCCCGGCCCTTTACGGCAGACCAGAAGTCCTTCGCGACAACAGCAACGCCCGAGGGCACCTGGGCAACTGCCTTTACGCCAGCCGCGGCCTTCGCCTTTTCGTCCTTCAAGCTCGAAACCTTTGCCCCGAAGATCGGCGGGCGGGCGATCACAGCCGTCAGCATGCCTGGCAGCAATACATCGATTCCGAATTTCGCAGCGCCGTTCACCTTCTCCGGCGTATCGAGCCGGTGCATTGGCTTCCCGATGATCGTATACTGTGACGGATCCTTCAGCTTCACATCCTTCGGGACCTGCATGGCTGCCGCCTTCTTAGCGAGCTTGCCGTAGGTGAGCGACTTGCCGCTTGAACTGATCACCTTCCCGTTCTCGACCCGGCATGAACCTGGATCCACCTTCCACTGTTTTGCCGCCGCCGCTATCAGCATCATCCGGGCCGCTGCGCCCATCTGCCTGAGCCGGTCGTACTCGCTCCAAACGCTGCTGCTGCCGCCTGTCGTCTGCGAGCCGAAAACGGTGTGGTTGTAAGCGGGGTCCACGGGCGCCGCCTCGAACCTGACCTTCGCCCAGTCCGCTTCGAGCTCCTCGTTGACGAGCATGGGAAGGGACGTGTACACGCCCTGGCCCATCTCGGAATGGTTCACGATGATGGTCACAGTGTCGTCCGCGCCGACACGGACAAAGGCATTGAGGGACGCGCTTTCTGCCTTCGCACCCTTTTTCGCCGATAGTGCGCTCGACGGCAGGGACACGCCCAGAACCAGGCCGCCCCCAATAAGTGCGCCTGCCTTCAAAAAATCACGGCGGCTTATGTTCGCGATCCCGTTCATGGCCTGCCTCCTTTCGCCAGCATATCGGCCGCACGATGCACGGCCCTCCGGATGCGCTGGTACGTGCCGCAGCGGCAGAGGTTCCCGTTCATGGCTGAGTCGATGTCGCCTTCCGAAGGCTTGGGGTTCGCGCTCAAAAGGGCGGCTGCCGCCATGATGTGTCCGGACTGGCAATACCCGCATTGCGGCACATCCTCAGCGACCCAGGCCTCCTGCACCGCTCTGCCTGCCTGCGTTGTCCCGACAGCCTCGATGGTCATGATCTTCTTGCCGACTGCATCCTTCACCGGGACCTGGCAGGATCGGGTCGCTTCGCCCTCAATGTGCACGGTGCAGGCCCCGCACATTGCGACGCCGCATCCGTATTTCGTTCCGGTCAGCTTCATATGCTCCCGGATCACCCATAAAAGCGGGGTATCGGGAGATGCGTCCACTTGATACGTCTTCCCGTTGATATTCAGGTTGATCATGCAATCTCCTCCTTTCATCCTGATGCGTATGAAAGACTGAAACCAGCCAATCGGCTATCGCCGATAGTCAAAAGAATCAGAGAAGGCATATTCATAAAAAAGCTCATTCGTGCAACATCATGTTCATAATTTCATGAGCGAGGTACAAATTGAGTTAACCAGACAGAAAAGGACTTGTCAAGGCAAGGCATTGTCTCTTGAAAAGAAGAGCGTACCTAATGGATCATATATTTGGTATATGCTGAACTATGATATGCTGATCCCGGCGTAAATATTACGTATTTCCAAGAGAATAGAACGGCTGCAGGCAGGATTTTTATTTTTAACCGGAGCAAGTGAGGGACACCGTCTCATGTCTTGCCAGGATGTTTTACCATATCCCCTATTCCAGGGAGAAACTACGCATTGAAGATTCGAATATCGTGTCCCCCACCTCCGGAAATGACGAACAAAGTACTGCTCGTCAGCTAGGCGGCAATCTTCTCCACCTTTTTCTCTCCCAGGAAGTCCAACAGCTCATGGTTGAGTTCCTCGGCATGCGTCCAGTTCATGCCGTGCGGCCCGCCCTTGATCACAGACAGCCGGCTGCCCTTGATCAACTCGGGCATCCGCTTTCCGCTTGCGGCGAAAGGAACGATCCGGTCCTCGTCGCCGTGAATGATCAGGGTGGGAACATCGATGTTTTTCAGGTCCTTCCGGAAGTCGGTCAACCAGGCCTGGACGCAGTCAAGCGTGCCTTTCGGTGAGGCCATGGCAGCAATGGTCCAACTGAGACGTACGACTTCTTCGCTGACCTTCTTTCCCTTGAGGACGTCAACGTTGTAGAAATTTGAAAGAAAGGCCGTGAGAAATGCCGGACGATCTGCGACTATGGCGCTCTTGATCCCATCGAAGATGCTGCCATCCGCGCCTTCCGGGTTGTCAGGCGTCTTCAAAAGGAATGGCGTAATCGCATCCATGAAGACCGCCTTGCTTATGCGCTTTGTACCGTATAAGCCGATATAACGGGCCACTTCGCCGCCGCCCATCGAGAAGCCCACCAGCGTAGTATCACGAAGATTGAGCTTCGTCATGAGCTTGTCCAAGTCCATTGCCAAGGTATCATAATCGTAGCCCGACAGCGGCTTGCTGGACTTTCCGAACCCTCTCCTGTCGTAGGTGATGACTCGGTAACCGGCACTTACCAGGACTGGCACCTGCTTTTCCCAGGAAGCGCCGCTCAGTGGCCAACCGTGAATCAGCATGATAGGTTTACCCGTACCATGATCCTCGTAGTATAGGTCTATATCGGTCGAATTCTCTTTACCTACAGTTATGTAATTCATGATCAATCTCCTCTCTCGTGCCAACCACGTCGAAGTTGATTTACTCTTTCCTGAGGGGTCGCTGAAGCCGTTTCTTGAGGACTTGACAGTGGCATTGCTAAAGCTTCAGAAATGGTTCGACTCAACTGAATCAACCAATGCCCGTGGATCGGCACATTTATCATCACTTCTCAAGCGATGCTGAATAATTCGCTCAAGATCGACAAATCCCATTCACTAGTTAAATTATTGCGCAATTATGCATGAATGTCAATCAGACGTATGAATTCGACTCCACGATCCGGCAGGAACTCTAATACTATTATCTCATCGGATAATCATCCAATCCGGGATAAAAGAGAGCTGCGCGCCTACGGGAGCATTGCATTTCCTCCGGGGCAGGTTCTTATTGGTGTTGAACATAGGGCGGCACTAAAGATTATCTCTCTCCGGTCATATCGCCGATCACAGATCAAATCAAAAAGGCCGAGCCACCAAAGGGTTTATCCTTCTGCAGTTCGGCCATCTTGGTCTTATTCTATCCGCCTCTGTCCACCTATCCCCGAAGGGTTTGGCAAGACAGGGATATGTCGATTGATTGAAACTGGAACTCAGCAATTAAAAAAGTCAGGCCTTCCGGAAAATCCGGAAGGCCTATGACCGCATAACGGCTACCACAAGGGCAGCATCTGCATATTTGCAGTATCGTTCCCCGTGCGCAGATCAACGATCTGAGGTATTGCTATCGCCTTATATATGCTCGGCAAGGGGGCCTCCCAAGCGACTGCGTCAATTCCGTAGAATGCTCCAGGGTAACCGCCCGGAAGATTGATTTGATAGGACCCACCACTGCTCATTTGATTATCTATAGTACTGTTAATGCTATTGAGCGTGTTGACGACCATGCCGCCCTGTACGGCGAACAAAAGGCCACTGTTCATTTGCCCCAACATCATGCTTTGCATCGCTGCGTCCGTCCCCAATGAAATGTTACCTGTTACGGTGTTGGTCGAATAGGACGATATGATGCTTAAAGTCGTAAACGGAACTGTCGTTGTTGCTGAAGTGACGACTGTTGAGGCGCTGCGTTGGTACATGAGGGCGCCGGCCACGGCATCATATGTGCCGATACCGTTCGCAGGGGTCACCGAAGTGAAAGTGAGTGTTGCGCCGCTGCTAACAAAAGTTCCGACCTGCACCTGATCGTCGTTCAGCATAAAAGTCTGGTGGAACCCGCCCCACAAGGGGTTGAAGTGCCTGAACCGGATCTCATACGGATACTCTCCCGAGCCCGGAAGAGTTTGATAGAACTGCACCCATGCACCGGTCGGCGACCCAATGGTTCCTGCGACCATGTAGTCATTATTAGGCGTAGTTGTCGGCGTGGTGATGATGGTCCCGAGGTCCGTGGCGCCGCTAGCCGGGGTCGCTCCTTTCGTGATCGGGACCCCTTTGATGATTAAAGTATCGATGTTCTCCCCGCGGATAACCACGTCCCAAGTGTTCGTTTCGAGAGTAGACACGGGATACAGGATAAAAGTGCCGTCTGTGTTGGGAACGGTCCAGCGTCTTATCACATGATAGGTGCCCGTACTGCCGGTGGCCAGCATTTCGGCCGCCGTGGCAAGGCGCTCTGCCTTGATCACGTAATGAGAAGCCGTTGTGAACGTACCGGTGGACGAGAGCTTGCCAATAATGGCTCCCGCATTGTCCAGATCGAAATATTTCATCCGCGGCTTCAAAATATAATCCACCCCGTCATGGAATTCTACAATGTCTTCGCCAGCATCGAAGTCGAAAGCAAGTTTAAGCCTGCCTCCACCTGACACAGTAAATGTGCCGATTATCTGGATGCCATGGTCAGGGTCCGGGATGTACAGCGGATAGGTCAACGACCCTATGACGACTTCATTGTAATACTGATGGCCTGCGGGTGGATTTGAAGCATAGGTCGGCACAAGGAACAGCCTGATCTGCCGATAGGCCCCGACGGTAAGGTTTATGTTGCTCCAGATGGCCTGCATCTGACCGTTAGAGAGCGACATGAGGTCAACGGTCACCGGTGCCGCAAGCGGGATCTTGTGCCAATCCGCCGCGCGCGGGTCGGCTACATCGCTTGTATTGAACCAAGCATCTTTCACCGTGATGTACACATGGTCGTAATCTCCGGGGGCGTCGGTAACAGACATGTTGACAGTCCCCTGGGAAGCTGTTCCTCCAATAGATGAGCTTCCGCTGCCGCCGCAGGCAGCGAGAAATATCGAAAGTCCGGAAAAAAGTACAACAACGAAAGCAATCAAACTCCAGCGTTTCATGACAACCTCCTAAATATTATGAGGGGTTGAGCGAGTCTTGAGCCGCTGCGTCAAATACCCCTTCTGCTCATCCCGGTCATCTAGTGGTATCCGTGCGCACCTCATGCAAGCGGGTGGTCGCAGCAGTACAGAATGATATATGATGAAGAAAAATCGGCTACAGGGGGAGAAGTGGAGGAGAATGGCCTGTTTTTCGCGGAAGAAATCCATCGTTCACGAACAGTTGAGAGCCATTGTCAATGGGCGGAAAACCGTCGTGAACGTTAGTCTGGAGGTTATTACCCGGGTCCGCGACGGCAAGAACCTGCGAGACAAGGTGCGGCCTGAAATTGCCGCTTTCCCTGATGACGGCGCTTTTTTTCACAACACGGATGAGGTCATTGCCTTGGGAGTCGTGGTGATGAAAATCGCCATCCATTTCTTCAGTGCCCGGTAAACGGAATGTCCGGTTCGCCAACGTACTGACGTTGGCATAATGTGGTTGTACCCGTCCGCTGCCGTCACTGGTGATTTGGACAATATAGGTGGGCAACATGGAATAAACGTTCAATAACAAGAGGCTCGCCCATGTTATGATTCGAACAGTCCTGAACATTTAGTGTGCTCTTTCTTCGTTGCGCCTTTTCTCTGTTCTTAACAGCCTTATACTCCTCTCCCATGCTTGTCGGCTTTATCTTTAAAAACTTTAATCGGCAAGTAACTACTATCGAACTGACTGGATCTTCGATTTCTTGCCCTTTTGCCCTGCAACAATAATCAGCATTAATAGTCTTGCATATAATCAACGCCTATAGTATCATCTTCAACAATTTTCCTTCGTAGGAGGGCAATTGAGTTATCTTGATATCACCCTGATAGGATTAGCTTCGATATGCGGCGGGTTCGCGAACGCGATTGCGGGCGGAGGCACGCTCATCACCTTTCCCACGCTGACCGCGTTAGACGTGTCACCGGTGATCGCGAACGTAACGAACACGGTTGCGCTCTGCCCGGGGTACATCGGCGGGGCCCTTGCCCAGAGGGCTGACCTTCGGGGGCAAGAAAAACGCATGTGGAGTCTTCTGCCTACGGGTATCCTGGGCGGCATCACCGGAGGGGTCCTGCTCCTTTCCACGAGCGATGCCACCTTTATGAAGCTCATTCCCTATCTCATCCTGACCGCTGTCATACTGCTTGCTTTCCAGGACCGTCTGCGGACCGCGGTGATGGCGCACATGGGGGGAAGCGGTCGCACCCATCCGCATGAAGTTTGGGCTATCCCGCTGGTTTTCGCTGCCGCAGTCTACGGAGGGTATTTCGGAGCGGGACTCGGGGTGATGATGCTGGCGGTCCTCGGGCTTGTGCTTGATGACTCGCTCACCCGGCTGAACGCCTTGAAGCAAGCGCTCTCATTCGTTATAAATAGCGCTGCAGCCGTTTTCTTTCTCTTCTCGGGCAAGGTCCTCTGGACTGCCGCCGCGGTCATGACCGTTGGCTCGCTCGCGGGCGGAGTGCTCGGCGGCAGGGTGGCGAGCAGGATCAGGCCGGCTGTGCTACGCTGGATGGTCATCACGGTGGGATTGATCGTAGCGGGCATCTATTTTGTGCGGTAAGACTGGAGCTCGACGGCTCTCGAACGTTCCTGGAGATTGTGCGTTCTCCTCAGTGACGGTAAAGGAGGGTGCAGCTTGTGCCGTAAGTAGTTGATTAATTGTGCTATATGGCAAGACTTAAGCCTCTGACCTTCGAGCTATAATACGCGCCAATGAGTTACGCGAGTGGTGACTACCCTAAAAATACCCCATCTAACTAGTTGACACAATAATAAGGCACTGCTACGTTCAATTAGGATCTGCTTCCCACTTTCTTTTATCTGCTAAAAGAGAATCTCTCCTCGAAATCGATCAAGCACTACAAAATCGAGAACAAAAGAGTTGCGTCTTGGTGTGTTATGCCATCTTTTCGCTGGATAAAAGACAGCGATGATCCACACCCTAATTTGATATTGCTTAAAAAACCTAGGCATTGCTTCAGGAATCGCTTAAAAGGGGGAATAAATTCTATGAGGAAAGCTCTAATACTAATATAAACGCGCTAAATATTGTTACAATTTCGCTGGATTTATGCTATACTGGGAGGCATGAATACCTCCCCTTTAAACCCCGATAAAGCATCGAAAGAACAGTTATTGGCGTTAGCCG